>Ga0163148_10000156_pt1 | contig 84928 bp, 76 predicted proteins | sample OliLakLV19MP7P2_FD_148606 | JGI IMG/M metagenome (GOLD analysis project Ga0163148, IMG submission 148606) | Freshwater microbial mat bacterial communities from Lake Vanda, McMurdo Dry Valleys, Antarctica- Oligotrophic Lake LV.19.MP7.P2 | ecosystem: Environmental > Aquatic > Freshwater > Lake >...
AAAGATACAACAAGCCGATAGTAAAAATTGCAATTCATAGTCTTTGTGATTATAGTTTTGAAAATTCAAGAAAAAGCATAGCCAAGCTTTCCAAATGCAACTGATTTGAAAAGTAAATGAAAGAGCAAAGGATGACCGTGCAATACACGAACTTGGTAAGTGTATTACATGATTCAACACCATGAAAATTGTTAAGCGTGTAGTGTAAACTCGTAAGATAGGATGCAAGCTGAAGGGGAAAGCAACCTATTTGTGTGTTTGGTAGCAATCACATCAACGGGGCAGATGTTGATATAATATTTGTAAAATTATATAATATTCTGAATCTTTACTAAAGCACATCATTTAGAAAAATATAAGGCGTATTTGGTTTAACCCAAAACGCGGGACAAGGGGGGGCAGGGATAGCAGGCTTCTCCTTTTTCCAAGAAGAATTTTGCCCCACAATATTAGGTAAAAGTATTGAAAAAGTCAATGTTTACATAAAAAATATTTCCTGCACCCATATAAAAAATAAATAAAGCGAATGGGTTAAATGGAAAAGGCTTCGACTGATGTGAATGCTCAGTCAAAGCCCCTGCCACTTCTACAAACAAATTGTTATCGTTTCACAACAAATTTCTGGGTAAATATTCCTTCGCTTGGTATTTGTACTTGCAGATAATACATGTCACTGTTGAGTGTACTTACATCTACGCGTGTCGCTTCTTCAGTCAATTCATCCACTTGGAGTTGACGTACTAATTGCCCCATCGAATTATATATTTTTAAGATAGCAGACTTACCGCTGTGTGCGGGCAACAATACATTCAATTCGCTCGTAGTTGGGTTCGGATATATTTCCAGCGATTCTGTTGCGAAAGAAGTGTTCTCTGCCGCATTCGATAGTTCAAGTGAGGTGTTCACGTTTAGACTGCTTTGATTACAAGGATAATTCGGATTGGCAATATACTCACCACAGCCCGGGCAGTCACCACTCTTATTACAACCGGATTTGATCCACACGCCTCGAATCGGTTGACTGGATGTAAACATCCGACTGTAACCTGATAAGTTATCGTATTTTTTATCGGTAGCAAAATTTTGGAAACCAGCGCCGCCTAAATCTAATACAACATTGGAAAGGTCTTTAGCAGAACAAATCGTCACCTTGCCACAACCATCAAACGTAGCCGTTACTTGCGGAAGACACTTGTCAGAAGTTAAGTTCACATTACAAACGGGCAGTGGTAGACAAGGGGCAGGCACGGTGTAGGAAATATCGGCACCACAGGAAGTAGTGTTTTGGAAGTACACCCAAACGCCAGCATTGTAGACACCGTTAGCCGGAATGATAAACTTGACACACGCGCTGCCACTGGCACCCGTCGTCGTAATCAGCATCATTTGTTTCGGCGGTCCATCTATTACCACCACGATGTTTTCCGTTCCCGGACGGTTGCTCCATTCGACACAGACCTCTAATTCGGCTTTGCTGGTGTTGTCGGCTGGGTCGAAATAACAGGCACCAATGGTGGAACTGATGATGTTGACATCGCAAACCGGCAGTGGTAGACAAGGGGCAGGCACGGTGTAGGAAATATCGGCACCACAGGAAGTAGTGTTTTAGAAGTACACCCAAACGCCAGCATTGTAGACACCGTTAGCCGGAATGATAAACTTGACACACGCGCTGCCACTGGCACCCGTCGTCGTAATCAGCGTCATTTGTTTCGGCGGTCCATCTATTGCCACCACGATGTTTTCCGTTCCCGGACGGTTGCTCCACGCGACACAGACCTCTAATTCGGCTTTGCTGGTGTTGTCGGCTGGGTCGAAATAACAGGCACCAATGGTGGAACTCGTGATTTGGATGTCGCAAACGGGCAATGATAGACAAGCTGCAGGTACGGTATAGGATTCTTCAAAATAAGGATCGTCGTCTTCATAGTTCGGTACATTAGGGTAAGCATAGTCATCGTAGTAGCGATCATAAGTAGTCGTTCGTGCATCGAAAATTCCAGGAAGCAGCAGTAGAAACGTAAATAGAATTAACCTCACCCCTGAGGATGATTTAGCGTAATAAGTGAAGCTCATAGTTTTGTGTTTATTTGTGAAAAATGTAATAAGGTAGCCTTTTCTTAATAATGAATATCATTAAAAATTATAATAAAAACCTCCTCTATCTCGATGCTATATGCAAAGAGAAGACATAAGTTTTTTAAACCCGCCTTATGTAGTGTAAATAGACATTCGTATGAACTTCAACGGTCGTAGAGCCAACTGACTTCTGAATAGAGCCAACGATTTAGAGTCAATATTTTAGCATTTTTGTGTAAATCTTACAAGGTATTTGAGTCTAACGAGCAGTCAAAAATTAAGCAATATACGCAGTGCGTCTGTTGTGTGTTAGTTAAGAGGGAGATTCATTAAGAGTGATGATTTCTATTCAAAATCACTTTACGACACAAAATTATGTTAAAATTTTCAAAAAAACAAAAAAAAGTGGAATTATTTAAAAAAAAGTGAAGATTGAGAGTGATATATAAAAATTAACTTATTTTGTTGCATTAAAAATAAAATTTATATAAAAATAAAATTCAAAATTTTCAATAACAATCTGCCGGAAATTAAAAACTAAGATATTTGAAGTTATAATCTGACATTACGCAGCGCGTAAATTAGGAAAAAAAAGTTCTTTGACAGTTACGACCTTTGCGGGATGAAATTTCCAGCTACCTTCGAGTTACACGTTGATTATTTAATAGGTAATGAGGATCGGGTAAGCGCGGTGGATTTAAGCTCCATTGTGCAGGGGAAACTCAGCCACGACCATATCACCCGCACGATATTTAGGTATTGCCAAAGCTTGTCTTAAAATGGACACCTCGCAGTGTAGTGTAATCACGTCTTCGCTGCCGTCAAAGAACTCAATTTTCAAAATTTATGCGCTGCGTAACATCAGTTAATAAGTTTGTTTAACGAATTTGACCTCTTACAATACCAGTAGGGAAAAAGTTGGAATGCGCATTTACATAAGCAGCGCCCGTTGTAATCAAGGTGAACTGTTCATCGGTTAGTTGAAACTCTTTATTCTCTCCAAAATCGGCTGCTGTAGGAGCCAGGTTGATACGCACTGGTCCGTTTGCATCTGCTGCTCCGGCATGGATGTGTGCAAACCGAAGTGCGTCGCCTTCAGCCAGTTTTTGAATGATTACTTTTGAATACAATTTTTTGTCTGCTGTAACCCGCAGAATAGCGATCCCTTTTGTTTCGGTTTGTACAGCAGGTACTTCCTGGCTACCCTCTAACTGCACAACCTGGGTAAAGACAACTTGGCTACCATTCAATTGATTGACGTTTTTGGAAATGGAATTAGTACCAGATGTTATTTCAGGTGCAGCTTCTACTTCATTGTAGGCTTCTGAGCATGAAAAGATTGCAAATGAAGTTGCAATCAAGGCAATGGCGAAAATTTTGGTTTTCGTAAATTATATTTTTCTTTTGTTTAGAATAGTGAGACAGTGTAATGCTATTTAAACAAAATGGTTGCGTGGTATTCCATTTTTTCTTAAAATTTTTTTCTGCATAACGCCCGCTTTCTTGGCATTCCATTTTGCGGTTTCGTTTGGGTGTGCCCTGCTGCAATCCATTTTGTTCCGTTCTCGAAGAAACGCGGCGGTGAGTAACGTATCCCACCGAGCCCTTTTCAAGAGACTCAGAGCGAACGAAGAGCAATAAATATTTGAATTTCTTAGCAAAATTTGTTATAACTGACATTACGCAGCGCATAAATTAGGAAAAAAAGTTCTTTGACAGTTACGACCTTTGCGGGATGAAATTTCCAACTACCTTCGAGTTACACGTTGATTATTTAATAGCTAATGAGGATCGGGTAAGCGCGGTGGATTTAAGCTCCATTGTGCAAGGGGAACTCAGCCACGACCATATCACCCGCACGATATTTAGGTATTGCCAAAGCTTGTCTCAAAATGGACACCTCGCAGTGTAATCATGTCTTCGCTGCCATCAATGAACTCAATTTTCAAAATTTATGCGCTGCGTAACATCAGTTATAATTATATTTTAAAACAACCTTGCAGTACTTACACAGCGAGTTGGTCGGGTTTATCCAAATCACCTTTTTTCAGAACTACATACCCACGAAAATGATCAAAGCCATCTGTTTCACCATTCATCTAAACTCCTTCCCCGCTTTAGAAATCCAGTAATTCGCTACCCAGCTATATGCAAAAATACCCAGCGCAAAAATAAGAAAGAAAAAATTGGCTGCCGGTAGAAAAAAGGGAATCGCACCTACCACACCAAGTACAATTGCATAAATACCGAGTGCTCGTCGCGCCTTGCTATCAGGGTCTACGTTGAATGCGCCGCCTACCGGAATGAGCATTACACCCAGAAAAATGAATAAATAATTTAAGTCTCCACTGCCTGTTATTAAAGAAGCTACCAAACTTAATAACGAACCGGCTGCCAGTGCTGCTGCGATATTAGAACCCAAAATTTCATCTTTCGTCAATGCCAGTTTGCCCAAGGGATGCAAACGTAGAAATAGGTTGGAAACCGGCTTGGCAATCCACGACGAAAATACAAAAATTACATACGCGGCAATCAACGGAAAAAGCAATGGCTGCAATGCCGGATACGAACGCGAAAGCCCAATCAACACTCGATATGCGATGTAAATGCCAATGATAAAAAACCATTGTCCTTGTTGACTCATCTTCGCCGACCACAAGAAATACCGAAGGATGAGCGCGTACAACGGATTTTGCGCTTTAATCGCCTCTTTCAAACCGTGTCGAGCAAAGTCATTATCCGGCGCAAGCCGCAGTGCTTCCCGAAAGCTATCCACCGCTACTTTATACTGTCCTTTTTCAATCTGCACCCAGCCTTTATTGGCGTGGGAATAGGCATTTTCTGGGTCTTGGTGCAAGGCGTAATCAATTGTTTCGCCCGCTTCCTGTCGGCGGTTGAGCTTTACGAGCGCTTGTGTGCGCATATTGATGAGTTGCACATTTTCTGCATCCAATGCCAAGCCACTTTCGGCTGCTTCGAGTGCTTCTTGCCATTTCTCTTCATAAAATCCTATACTCGCCGACACCAGATACATATAACTGTTTAACGGATTCAAACGCAATCCTTCTGTCACCACTTCCCGCGCTTTTTTCGGCTGCTTGGTGTATAAATACGCTCGGCTCAAGGTAAAATACAAACTCGGAATTTCCGGTTCCAGACTTACGGCTTGTTGGCTATATTGTAGTGCTTCTACATAGCGATTGTCCTGAATACACACTTCCGCCAGCAGCATCAGCGCGATGGCATCGTTGGGGTCTTCTGACAATGCTTGTTTGAATTCCCGCTCTGCTTCTGGGAGGCGATTTTGTTCAAGTAAAAGGCGACCGCGTTCGAGGTGGTGGTTCATGTTTAGTTGATTTGTACCACAGCCTTTAGGCTGACTTCGTCTCCCAACCTTCAGGTTGATGAGATGCGTGGCAGACTAAAGTCTGTGGTACGATTTCAGGCTGGAAGCCTGTGCTACTTTTTCAAATAATCCAAAATATCATCATATAATCCGCTTTCATTTGCAAACAACGCATAATTTTTCGCCGTGCCAAACCATTCCTTCGTGGTCGCTTTGTGCTTTTTCAAGGCATTTTCAAAATCACCAGTTTCGAGCGGCGTGGGAATACCTTTGCGCATTGCCTCTTCCAATTTGGATTCTATAGCAATGTCCACAATAGCTTGAATATCAGCACCGGAGAACTCGGCGGTTTTTCGCGCCAAGCGATTAAAATCTATATTGCCAAGCGGTTTCTCCTGCAATTGAATTTTAAAAATGGCTTCGCGTGCGGATTCATCCGGTGGTGGCACAAAAATGATACGGTCAAATCGTCCCGGTCGTCGAAACGCAGCGTCCAAATGCCACGGCGCATTCGTAGCAGCGAGGATGAGTACCCCTTCGTTGTCACCTTGAATGCCGTCCATTTCGTTCAAAAATTGATTAATCAAATGTCTTCCGGCACTTTGGCGCATATCGCTGCGGCTGGCACCGAGGGCATCCACTTCATCAAAAAACAGGACACACGGCTTCATCGAGCGAGCTTTTTGAAACAACGCACTCAAATTCCGCTCACTTTGTCCAATATACATATCCAAAATTTCACTAATTCCAACCGAAATAAAACTCGATTGAATTTCCCCCGCTGTCGCTCGTGCGAGGTGCGTCTTGCCACAGCCCGGCGGACCATACAACAAAATCCCACCTCCAATTTTTTTACCATACGCCTTATAAATATCGGGATGCTTGAGCGGATGAATAATTTTCAGTCGAATTTCTTCCTTCACTTTGTCCATGCCGCCCACACTATCGAACCGGATTTTTGGACGTTCTACTTCCACGCTATTGCCTTCGCTATCATCGTCATACTCATTTCCTTGTCGCAATTTGATTTTTTCCGGCTCGCCGTACGTACTGGATTTCAATTGCAAATTAATATCCGATTCTAAAAAAGCATCGCGCAAATTCGGGTCAATCAATACCGCTTTTTCGTAGGCTTCCTGAGCTTCGGGCGCTTGTTTGGCTTTCAATAATAATTTGGCGTACAGTAGCCACACGCTCGCAGGCGGCGCAGGCAATTGTACCAATTCTTCAATTACTACCAATCCTAATGCCAGTTTTTGCTGCTCATAAAAGACATTTGCCAGACCAACTTTTAGATTTATGTCATTCGGCGAGAGGCGTAACGCTTCTTTCCATTCGATTTCCGCTTCCTCGTAGCGCTTGTGTTTCATTAGGGCATTTGCTAAGAGTTTGCGCAGCGGCACGTTGTCGGGGGAGTTGCGCACCGCGTCTTCCAGTTCACTCAGTTCATTCAGTTCCATGTAGGTTATTTAAAATATTTGTCCAAAGCTATGGGATATAGCGGATTTTGGCAAGGGAAGTAGCTGGAAAGTGGAATTAAATTTTGAGAGAATTATTACAATAATTTGATGCAGAGCAGTTTAAGAAAAAATTTCTTTCAGCGGAAGCGTGATATTCAGGTTTTTATCTTCTAAAATGTCTTCGTCTGCGAAAGTATCATATTCGTTTTCGTTAAAATAGATGTAAATGGTTTTGAAAGTAGGAATAATCAACCACAAAGATTTGACACCCAATTCAAAATACTGCGGCTTTCGGTCCAATATTTCCTGAATGTTTTGGCTGGGCGATAAAATTTCAATGACACCAAGTGGAGCATCTTTCATTTTAATCTCGTCATTTTGCCAATTAAGTTCCATCGTTGGATAAATGGCAATATCAGGCGTTCCTCCCTTACCAGATGGAAGCTGAATAGTTAATTCCGTAAAAGCTCTATACTTATCTCGATAATTTGCTCGTAGCAAAAAACCAATATTAATTTCCAAGGCGGCGTGTAATTTACTGGGCATAGGTTTTCCACGTTCAATTTCGTAGTCTGATTTTATTTCAACCGCTTCCATACGCTGCTTTTTTATGAATACAAATATAACGCTTTTTGCGTGCAAATGTGGCACATTTTTGAAATGCGCCACATTCATTCGTGCCGAAAATACATCAAAACCGCCCCAAATAATGTAATCAACGCAATCAAAACCGTTGCCATTTTGATGGAATAGCGCATATGCCGCACGAAAATTTCAATATCTGCTCGGAAAGCCGGATACTTTGGATAAATCTCCTCTTCCATCTTTTTTGAATTAAAAAAATGTACCGCATCAAATTCTACCCGATTCTGTACCAGCCTTTTATACACTTTCAGCACGCGCACGCGAAAGTACACATTCAAAAATAACATCGCTACAAATAAACTCAAAACTATGGAAACTAATAAAATGAACATTTTTTTTACTTTTTACGAAGGTACGCAGACCTGACAGGTTTTTAAAACCTGTCAGGTCTAAATCACGAACAATCCGCGAAAATCCGCCAAATCCGCGTCATCCGCGTTCCAATTACGCAACAAGCGAAAGAATCAAGAGAAATTATAACCTATTCCACACGAACTTTCTTCAACTCATTATTTCCATTAAAAACCGGAAAATACATCTGCTCCACTTTCACCGGATTCAACGTGTAATTTCCCGTAAAACGCGGCTCCAATTCAATCGAAAACGTGTAATTTCCTTCCGGTAATTCCTGACAAAATATCGCCGTTTTTTCTTTAAAATATTCGCGATGCACCTCTGGAAACCTCCAGCCATTGGACTTTTCAGAGTAAGAACAACTTGCTGGAATTGGAATTTCTAACATTACATATTCCGTTTTTGTTTTTACATGTACTTCCACTTTTAGCGTCACTTTTTCGCCTTGTTTTAAATAAGCAACTGGTTTTCCATCTTGATATAATGTAGTTTTGATTGTAAATAAACTGTCTTTTATAGCTGGATTTGGATTGAAAAAATGCTGATACGCCGTAAAAAATAGCGGCGTGTTGCCGGATTTCACAATAGTTAGGTCCTGATTGGCGGTGTAAGTAGCGCGGTGGCGCGTACCCGAAATCTTTGTCCCATTGATAGATAAGTAGGTAGTGGAATCGTTAGTTGCAGCGTTTTCTTCCAAAAGCTCTGGCAGAATCGTTTGCAAAACCAGTGCCGTTTTAAACGTATTATCCCAACCGAGACGGGCATTACCTCTTTTTTGCTGCAAAAAATACTGCCGAATGGGCGAAAGTTGCTCCTTTTTACCGGCGGCACGCAGTATTTCGTAGGCTAATAGGGTAGGATGCATGGTTTTGCTGTACCAATAAGAATCTTCCTGTGCCCAAAAAACGGAGCCAAAGATGTCTTTTTGCTGATGCTTATAAAGGCTATCCAATGTGTACTTCCAACCCAATTTTTGCTTGACTCGAATGCTCATAAACTGCTCATACAAATCCAAATCCATTTTGTCCAACCTTGCCAACGACGCTTCAAAATCAAACGGCACTTCCGATTCTGCAAGTAAATGGAGTGTGTAAACTAAATTGCTTGGATGTAACTCTTTGGTATTCGATGTAATAAATTGTAAAGCCTTCTCCAATGCCTTACTCTGAAAACCTGCTTTTTTCGCCTCGTGAAAGGCGCTTGTTACATACACCGTCATCCAGTGATTCCAGTCATTGCCTGACCACCAACCCCAAGAGCCGTCTTTGTTTTGACTTTTCTCCAAGCGCTCTATCATGGCGGTAATATTTTTGGTTCCGGTATATTTTTTACCTAATTGTTCACTGATTTTTTTATCCATTAGCAGCGCCAACAAGCGACTCGCAGTCTGTTCATTACAGCCATACGGATAATCTTTCAAGCCCTCAATATCCCGCAGAATCGTGTGGAGCGCATTGTTTTCTACATATATTTCCACATTGCCTTGCGCATGTAATGGCTTGAGAGTGAAGCTGGTATCTTTGTTTAAAACATAAAAATAACCGTTCGTCTCCTCCAGCCCTTTCCGAAAAATGGGAATGCTGCGCTGCTCACCGTCCAGATACTCGCCCATTTGTAATGTATATGTAACTTGCAGACTATCCTGTTGCGCAGGTGTAATAATGTTCGCTTTTTCTATTAAACCATCCGTTACATTTGCTTTATTTTCTTGTAATAACTGGTCGCCGATTTTAAAAGAAGTTGCTACCGCCAACGTATCATTCGTATAATTAACCGATTTTCCTATGATATCTGTTTCATCGCCTTCCACCAAAAAACGAGGCATTGCGAGCTGTGCCAGCAAAGGTTTGTAGGATTTGGTACTGCCATAAGCCACGCCCGCACGGAGTTTTCGATCCATGCCCAGTACAAATGTATTCCAACTGGTAATGTTATCAGGATAAGTGACGGTGAAATACGCCTCGCCATTTTGGTCAGTTATCAGATTGGGTTGCCAATATGCATAATCTTTAAAATTAGAACGAATACCGCTGCTTTGTAATAATTCGGGATTAGACAAATCTAATTTAGCTTTAGCATTATTATCCATTCTTACACCATCTATATAATAATATTCTCCAAGAGACCTTGACCCTCTTATTTGAATATCACTTGGATTTATGGTTAGTCCTGCGGCTTGAGCTTGTAAATTGTCAATAGAGACACTAGAAATGGAAGAAGTTAGATTCTTGCTACTTGCGATACCATAGCCGGTTACCACTACCTCACTCAATGCAGCACCCGAATTATCTAATTTTACATCTACAATCGAATTGTTTTTATTTACATCCACCTCACTCGTATTAAATCCGGTATAACTCACTACAATGGTTAGGTTTTCCAAATCATAAGGAATCGTAATCGAATAATACCCATCTATATCCGTAGCAGTGCCAGTAGTGGTTCCTTTTACCCAAACGTTCGCGCCTATCAGCGGCTCGCCACTTTCATCTAAAATATATCCTTGTATTACATTGCCAAGAGCATTGGGAATATCAAATTGCTCCTGCCATCCAATGTCATCGTTTTTATCAAATAGCGGTGTTGTATGAAATAATTTGGCTACAATACCTACCGTATCTTGCTGCCATATAATGTTACTAAAATTATGATACAACAAAGTATTTAATTTAATTTCAACTTTTTGTCGATAAATTTCATGTAAGTTATTCACTAAAGTAAGGGTATAATTGCCAACTGGTAAGGGTTCAAATAAAGTTATATTGGGTTGAAATCGGTCTATCAAGGTGGAAGAATCTTTTACAAGTGCCAACGCAATCAGGTGTTTCTCAGCAGTCGGTTTATAAAAAAATTGATAAATGCCGCCCGTGTCCACCCCATTTCTAAAGTAAGATTGCAAAGGAATATTAATCAATAAATTTTGATCAATATATTGAATATCAGACGGTTTATAAACGATTTGCCCTGGCTTTTTAGGTGCTAATTTTTTTGGCAACGGCATCTTTTTGTCAAAATATTGGGACGCATACAGACGCTCCCGCCGTGGCAAAATGGTGTACTCAAAGCCGGATTCAAAAAGAAATTGACTTCTAAAACTATTTTGCTCCACATAATGCGTCCGCTCCATTAGGTTAAAAGGTCCGAAGATTATTGGAGTGTTATCATATCTTTTAGTATCATTTGTCAATGTAAAGGAATGGATAGCACTGGAATTTTGCCAAAGATAATACGTGGAAAGTGCCAATGATTTTTTTAGCAGCAACAGCATTTTTCCTTTCAATAATGTCCGTTCCGGCTGGGTTAGTGAATCGGGCATGGGCTTACGGTGAATCAACGTATCCTGTGCAAACCCCGTTTCATCAATCGAAAATTCGAGTTTTTGCCCTTTTTTCAATAGTACGCTGTCAATCCAATATTCATATTTCGGGGTGCGAATGGTGATTAAATTATAACCTTCTTTCTCGACGAAACTATACGGCGTGTTATTATCTGCTTCATAATAATAAACCAATTTTCGATTGCAATAAATCATAATGATCGGTTGGGATTGCCCTTTATTTACGACATAAGGTGAAAACTGCGCTACATTCCTGTAAAAACTGTCACTTGTAATTGTGTCATAATGGGCGTAAAAAGATTTTTCAGCAAAGCGTAATTGGTAATACAATTGGTCTTGCAATTGAAATTTTTTCAACCATTCTTTCGTCAGCGGGTGTTTTCTATTGAAATGAGTTTGCCGATCTAATTCAAAATTTTCATACTTTTTTAAAGGCTTAATTCGCTTATAATCAATTTGTACGGGCGAAAAACTACCGGCAGAGTTGAATTGTGCATTTACCGCACCCGCCGTGAGATTTACACCCTGCACTTTTTTATTCTGTTGGTCATTTACTTTTACCTTTACTTGCGTTTGCGCGCCGGGCAACACTTTTGTAGATTGCTCTACCTCAATATTTAATATATTTTTAAAAGATTGAATAATTATATCTCTGCTTTCCGTTTCACTGTCCCACAAGTATTGATAACGTAAATGATAAGGTCGCTGACTTTTATCTTCGTGCTGCCACTGAAATTGCCCTTCGCTGGTTTGTCCTTTTTTAATAATATTTTCTCCTTTGCTTATCCAATAATTTACCGGAATTTGATGCGGATTCGTAATATTTATAAAAACAGAATCTTTTATGTAATTACCGAACGCAGCAACGCTGGCTTCTTCATCGCCGACCGAAAGGCTTTGCCAAATATTTTTATCAATCGTAATGGTGTAATAATCTGCAAATGGATGTAACTTTTCTTTTAGCGGTAATTGCACCGTTTTAATAAAGTCAATATTTTCAACGCCAGAAATTTCTAATTCCGCGTCAATGGGCACCGATTTTTCCCCTTCTTTATAATCCGCGATGATGTAACCATTTTGTAATTCCATTTTAATCGTTCGCAGTAGAGCGGCATAACTTACGTTTACCATTTTTTCGTGTAATTCTCCATTACTATTAGTAAATGTTGCCTTGAATTGAATATCCAACTCCGCATTTGGCAGCAAGCTATCCGGGAAAATAATTTGAGTTGCGTCGCGCGTGTCTAATGCTTGCGTGTATGTCCACATCGTGTCAGGAATGCGAAGTTCCGCCACGTCTGTTGATTTCAAATTACCTCTTAACGCTACAATTTTGACCTCGCCGTCAGGAATCGTAAAACCATTTTTATCTTTTCCTTCGGCAGTTAAAATAATTTTTTCACCTTTTTGATACGCTGGCTGCGTGCTGGAAAACGTGTAATCTACTTCGTCTAATTGATAATCTTCGAGTTTGAAAGTATGAGATAAGCCATTATTATATTTTGAAGCGGCATCTTTTATAGTAATATAATAATTTTTATCTAATTGTAAAGAATCGGTTAATAGTAGATTAAATATAATTGAACCATTTTCATTTGTTAGAACCGTTGTATCTATAACAAAGTTACCATAACCCCCATCTTCTTGAATACTTAACTTCAATTTTTTCTTCCAATATTTTCCCTTATTGTCGGCCACATAAGCCTTTAATTGCAAAGTATTATCATGCCTGTAAATCGGTTTATTGAGCGCGATATACCCTTTAAGTAACTTTGGTTTTGGTTTGATAGGATTGAGCCGCTTCCAGTTAATATGCCAATTATCATATTGAAAACCTTCTCTAAAATAACGATAAATATTCTTACTCCAGCGCACGGGAGTCATTACATAATATCCAAAGCGCGTCTGCTGAAAATGGCGATTATACCGATAAATATTTTCTTCCTCCACTTCATAAAATACCACCTGTCCTTGCGCCGCTACTTTTAACAATCCCCCTTTTTTATGTTTGGGTAGCCGATAACTTTTTGTAGCCGCATCATATTTTATACTCTTATTATTCAACCAGACATTTGCATTTAGTAATTGCCCGGCAGTATCGAGCACTTGAATGGCAAAATCGCGTTCATTATTGAGCACAATGGTAGAGAGCGTCGTATAATCTATCAATGATAATTGAAGGTCTTCTTGATTGGCGGAAGCATAGATGTAATAACCTGGCTCCAAATTATTAAGCGTATCATCATTGCCAACCAAGAATTGACAATCGGCAGGGGTAAGTTTAAACGTATCGCTGCGTATTTTCTGCTCGTACGCTTCATTCGAGAGGCGATAGACTAAAGTAATATTGGAAGATTGGGAAATACCTTCTAAAGAAAAGACAAGTAATAAAACGATGGGGAGTAGTCGCATGATAATTTTGTTTAAATGGATGTATAATGGAGAAACGAGCGGCACATCCATTTAGCTGCTGCGAAAAATGGTAAGTGAAATGACAATTGAGGGGAAAGTAGTGTTTTTGTATTAATGTGTTTTTGTTCGCTTAATACATGAACACAATTTATCACCCTTGTATAATTTTAAATGCAATGGCTCGACCGTATTGTTAAAATATTTAAATACTAAGATGGGCAGTTTGGATAGCGCCTTTTATAATAAAATATTGACCTAAAATGTAAGTGAGCATAATAAAAAAACCAGCCAATGGAATGGCGGTTGGGTCATAGAATTTGTGGAAAGCGAGTAGGCTGTCTGAGATGACAAACAAAAGTGCACCGCCAAAGATGGATTGAAAAGCGGCAGTAGAAATGAGCCGACGCAAGTTGAGCGCGCTGATCGCCATGCCGATGATGACTGCACTGTAAATGATAACCGGAACGCGCAAATCAACAGAAATCTTTGGAAAAAGCAGTAGGTTATACGCAATTAGAAATATTAAAAATGGCAAAATAAGTAGTGGTTGACGAGCTACATTTCCGTTTCTCACTTTCGGATAGCTCAAAAAAGCAGCGATGTAACACAAGTGCGCCAATAAAAAACTGACGAGTCCTGCTAAAAAAAATAAATCGTTTGTTTCAACAAAAAGTAGAAGCACGTCGCCAGCGGTGGATAAAAGCAGCCCTATAAAAATTAGATTGCGAAAGCGTTGAATTGTTTTTCTGTTAAAACGCAATAAAAACCAAACTGCCAACAAAGGCATCAATAACGGCTTTGAAAAAAAAGTAAGAATAGGGTTATTGGTCAATTCGCCAATCAAATTGACGACGCTATTCAGTACAAAAAGCAGCCAAATTAAACGGGAAATTCGCATACGTTATTCTTCATCAGGCGTGTCGTCTTCCTCGATGTCATAAATATTTGGCTCGCCTTCGGTTTTTTCCACACCTACTTTTTCCACGCGGTCCATAAAATCTATTGAATTATCCCAAAACTCTAAAAGGGTAGGTCTTAATCTACCAAAAACTTTCCAAGCCATCGTTGGATACTCCTTCAAATAAGGATAGGTCATAGAATCATCCAGCGTTTCCCGTTTTATAATATGCGCTTGTGTACCAAACCAAAGTAATAAACTAAATAGTAACGTCAGCAGCGAAGCCAGCAACGCACCGCCAGCTACTTGGTTGATAATGTTGACGTTAGCACTTATCATGCCTTGTGATAAGGCTTTGGAAACGAAACGAATCGCCAGCATCGTACCAAAAAACGCCAGCAAGAAACCCGCCACAAATAACATCGGATGGTCACTGCCCATCGCAGTTTCCAAAAAACGAGTCACAGCCGGAGAAAGCTTGAATGCTGCCAGCAACCCAAACAAATAGGACAGGATGGTAAAAACCGTCTGAATAATTCCTTTCGTAAAGCCAAGAAAAAATCCATAGCCCGCCACAATCAGGAAAAAAAGGTCTATCATCATATTGCTCAAAAATAAAATTTTGAGTACAAATTCTACTATATTTTAGATATTTTAACGCATTTCAACGATTAAAGAACCGTTTCCAGCTAGTTTTAGTTTATTTTTGCTTACTTGGCAATTCTATACTGCCCGTCGCGTTACTTATGACATTAAACCGCGTCAAAAGTCACATAGTTCCATAAATTATATAGAAAAAAGTCCTAAAGTTTTAAGTGCTGCCTTGTATTTCCTAAATTTGCTCAAATTCCAAAAACATGAAGTGTAAATTACCTTTTGCTTTATCTCTTTTCTTGTTGGTTGCTGCTTTCGCAAGTGCGCAAACCACCGCTAAAGTTGCCGTACCGCTCCCACGTGTGTTTCAACTCGGCACCAACGAAGCGGCGTACGATGCCTTGGCACAGAATTATGCCACGTCCCTGCTCGAAGTTTCCAATAATGATATGAAAGTCGCCTTCGACAAGTGGCTCGAAATGATGAAATCACTGGAAGAGTACGCCAAAAAAATAAATTTTGACATCAAAGGCGTAAAAGTGCGCTTGCATGTTTTTTGGGACGAAGAAGGCAACATTGACCACATCGGCTACGTCTTCCGCACCAACTCGCGCAACGTGCGCAAAGAAGAATTCGGCGCGTTCCTGTCCAGCTTCTCGCGGCAGTACGTTTTCCCCGTCACCAGCAAACAAAAATTCTCGCATTATACAATCGCCACTTTCCCGACGTACTCTGAGAAAGCCGGTTGAGTATTATTGGGTTTTTGTGTGAAAGTGTTTGGGTCGCTTGTTGCGTACTTTTACATTTAAAATTTTACATTTTGACTTTTTCAGGGCGTGACCCCGCTGCCTGCCGAAATCTGGCGAATGTTAGGAGTAGGTCGTATTTCAGCAGGCAGCGGGGTCGGGCTATCCGCTCTTTCCGCCCTGCGGGACGGAACCGCTGCTATCCCTCACGCGAATCCCCGTTTTCAATTCAAGCGGGCATTATTTTCGTTTCCCAAAATTGCCCTCGACTACCGACACAGGCGGAATTTGGATTCGTCTGATTTTTGTCATAAAAAACGATTAAACTGTTATATGCTCTGCGTCCTCTGCGGTAAAAAAAATGCGGTGAGCGCTGTAAAAGTCAACAAGTAACAAGCGAAAAATATCCCAATATCTAAATATCTCAACTTCCCAATATCCCAATATCCGATTTCCAACCTCCAGCCTCCCACAATAATTTTCTTCGTTTAAACTAAAAGTCAGGGTTAAAAATCTTTTATTTGCACTCGAATTGCAAAAAACACAAACAACATGATAAAAATCCTCGCTAACGACGGCATGCACCCCGACGGATTATCACTGCTCGAAGAAGCGGAGTATCAGGTGGATATAGAAAAAGTGGCGCAGGAAGACCTGCCCAAAGTACTCCCCGATTATGATGTCATCATCGTGCGCAGCGCGACGCAAGTACGCAAAGACTTGATTGATTTATGCCCGAATTTGAAAATTATCGCTCGCGGTGGCGTCGGACTCGACAATATTGATGCCGAATACGCCGAAAGTAAAGGCATTTTTGTATTCAATACACCAGCGGCTTCTTCACAGTCCGTGGCGGAATTGGCATTTGCACACATGTTTGCATTGGCGCGTTTTATACATCAGTCCAATCACCACATGCGGATTGGGGGCGATTTCAATAAACTGAAAAAAACGTACTCCGAAGGTTTTCAATTACGCGGTAAGACTTTGGGTATCATAGGCTTCGGACGAATTGGACAAGAAGCGGCACGTATCGGTTTGGCGCTTGGTATGAAAGTACTACCCGCAGATATTGCGGTGAATGAAGTAAATATTGACTTGACACTTTTCCACAGTGAAAATGTGAATTTTTCCATCACGATGGAGACAATGGATATAAAAGACGTATTGCGCACTTCCGATTTTCTTACGTTGCACGTTCCTTTTTCTGGTGGTAAACCGCTTATAGGCAAGGAAGAATTTGCAATGATGAAAAAAGGCGCGATTCTGGTCAATACTTCGCGCGGCGGTGTAGTAGATGAAGAGGCAATGTTGGAAGCATTAGACAGTGGAAAATTGGCAGGTGTCGGTTTGGATGTATTTGATTTTGAACCCAAACCTCGCAAAGAAATTCTCGACCACCCGAAAATCTCTATGACTCCGCACATTGGAGCAGCTACCCAAGAAGCACAAGGATTGATTGGCTTAGAATTGGCGGATAAAATTCTTGCTTTCTTTGGAGACGATAAATAAGTAGGCAGTAGGCAGTTTTCAGTAGGCAGTCCCGAATAAACTGCACCCTGAGAACTGCCTACTCACTTAATCATTTTCATAAACGTGCCGACCAGCCAACTGGAATCCGACTTGGTCAATGAATCCAACGTTGTATCTGCTTTACCAGCAAACAATTTCACTTCTTTAATCATCTTGGCGAATTCTTCCGATTTTTCATCGGTCACTTCTATATCTTGCAATTCTTCCAGCACGCGCAGCATCGGCTCCAGTTCTCGCTTTTTGCGCTGAATGATGATATTTTTCACCACTTCCCACATTTCTTTTTCTGCTACAAAGTATTCTTTGCGCTCGCCCGGTTTTAACTTTTTGTGTACCAATCCCCAATCCATGAGTGCCCGCAGGTTCATATTGGCATTGCCACTAGAAATATCTAATTCTTTTCGAATATCTTCGGTCGTCAGTGCCTCTGATGCCACCAACAGCAGCGCGTGTATCTGCGCCATCGTGCGATTCACTCCCCAATTAGACCCCAGCGTACCCCACGCCTGAATAAACCGTTCTTTCGCATCCTCAAACTGCATAAGCGCTTTTAATTAAATTTCAAAACGTTCAGAAAATTGAATAACTCCAAAGTAAATAGCAATAGCATGGAAATTGTTTAGGAAAAGGTACTTGGTATTTGGTACTCAGTATCACATCTAAATGCCAAATACTAAATACGGAGTACTAATCTTGATAAAAAGGCAATTTCACTACCTTCGCCGCTAATCTCTTTTCACCGGCTACCACAAAAACCTCCGTATCTGGCGTTGCAAATTCCGTCTGCACATAGCCCATCCCAATCGGGATGCCCAGCGAGGGCGACTGCGTACCAGAAGTTACTTTGCCAATTTCGTTACCATTCGCATCTTCAATCAAATAATCATGGCGCGGCACGCGGCGGTCTTGCACTTCAAAACCCACCAATTTGCGCGGTACACCTGCTGTTTTTTGCTGTTTTAAAAATGCAGCATCTATAAAATCTCCTTTTTGCAATTTAGTAATCCAACCCAAACCTGCCTCCAACGGAGAAGTCATGTCGTCAATGTCATTGCCATACAAACAAAAACCCATTTCCAAGCGCAGGGTATCGCGCGCACCTAAGCCAATTGCTTGAATATCAAACGATTCGCCAGCTTCAAATATCGCGTCCCATATTTTTACAGCACTTTCATTATTGACGTACAATTCAAAACCGCCCGACCCGGTGTAGCCCGTCGCCGAAATCAGCACATTGTCAACCCCTGCAAAAGTCCCTTTTTGAAAGGTATAATATTTCATGCTTTTCAAATCCACGTCCGTCAAGGATTGTAGCACTTCTGCTGCCTTTGGACCTTGTACCGCCAGCAGTGCCGTTTGCTCCGAAATGTTTATCAATTTTGCATCAAACGTATTGTGTTCATTCAACCAATCCCAATCTTTCTGCATATTCGACGCATTCACCACCAGCATAAACGATGCATTATTCTCGCCGCTCATATCTTCCGGCAACCGATACACCAACAAATCATCCACAATTCCACCTTTTCCATTTGGCAAACAAGAATATTGCGCTTCGCCCGCTTGCAATTTTGACGCATCATTGGAAGTTACTTTTTGAATCAAATCCACTGCCTGTGCGCCTCTCACGATGAACTCGCCCATGTGCGACACGTCAAACACGCCCACGCTCGTGCGTACCGCCTTGTGCTCTTCGCTAATTCCATTATACGAAATCGGCATATTATAACCCGCAAATTCCATCATTTTCGCGCCCAGGGCGATGTGTTTTTCGGTCAGCGGCGTAGTTTTCATTTTTAGTGCTATGGTTTTACCGTGTTAAAGTGTTTTTGTCTTGAACCTCCCGCAGATTACGCAGATTTCGCAGATAAATAGAGAAAATCTGCGCCATCTGCGGGAGAAAATTGTAATACGGGAAGTCCAAATACCCTCTACCCTTATCCCTCTACTGAATAAGAACCTTCTCAATCACCTCTCCGATGCGTATTTCATGCACGATATTCATACCCTCCATCACGCGCCCAAAAATCGTATATTTTCCATCCAAATGTGGCGTTGGAGAATGCGTGATAAAAAACTGAGTTCCTTCCGTATCGGGTCCGGCGGAAGCCATGCCCACGTAGCCCTCGCGGTCGTAATACGCCTGCGCTACCTCCGAGCGAATCGAATAATCCAAACTGCCATACCCATCGCCACGCGGACAGCCGCCTTGAATGACAAAATTCGGGACGACGCGGTGAAAATTTTTCCCATCAAAAAAGCCGTCTTTTGCTAATTTTACAAAATTGACGACCGAACCCGGCGCGATATCTGGCAGGAGCCGAATCGTGATGTCACCTCGCTTGGTACGCAAAATTGCTTTGGGTTCTGGATTCAAATTTTTATAAACTTCCCAATCTATCAGATGATTAAAATCTGGTTTACGTGGCTCGGTTTTCTTTCCTTCAAAAAAATCAATGGTTCGTTGCAATTCATTATACGTCTCCATCTCTTGCGGCAATTTCAATGTTGCCAACGCGCGATTTAAAAAACCCAAGCTATCCAATTGTACTTTAAAATTTCGTTCTGGCGTACGTAAGGCTCCGGCTGCAACGGCTATCATTCCAGGGTCGCCGCTTAGAATGGCTTGTTTCAAATAAATTGCCATTTCTTTGGCTACAATTTTGCTCGAACCGAAAAATCGTCCATAATTTTTTTGCTCACTCAATGCTGCCAATGCTTCTATACTTCCTGTCTTCACTGCCGGATGTTTCGATCCAAATCCTTCTCTTTGAATAAATCGAAAATTCCAACCCCACTCGCCTAAGGCTTTTAAAATCGCGGCTTTGTGATAAGGAGAAACTGCTTGCGCAAATCTCCGTCGCAATTCATTGTTGACTGCTTCCCGATAGACACCGGAATAACTCGGCAAATGTCGAAGCGCTGCCGCGTATAAATCCACTTGCACCTGCCAGTTCAGCGCGGTGTCTTTTGCCATGCGCCAATACGCCGTCGCATCTTCTGGAATGCCATTGCTAACAAAAAACTGCGCTGCCGTAGAAGCCACGTGTACACTTGGGTCGCGCAAAGCACGGAGCGCAGTGGCTTGTACATTCGCGTACGAAAAATTGGTCAACGCTTTAAGGATATTACATTTGACGCGATAATCGGTCTCTCGATTGTATAATTGTAATAAAGCGTTTCGAGAAGGAGCAGTCTTCGCCTTTCCAAGCGCAACCGCCAACGCCATGCGGATATCTGGATTATTTTCGCCATTAATAGCCTGCATCAAAGGAAGTGCAGCCAAACTATCAATTTGTAAACCGCGTGTTCTCGCCAAATAATTTACAGCTACATATCGCACACTTTCAGGATAAACGGAATTGCCAGCCAAATACAGCATCCGGTCGGTCCCTGCTTGACTTACAATCGGCGTGTCACGATTCATAAAACGATAAATACCATAGACTTGTCCTTCCAGCAGGGCGGTATCTTTGGGTTGGTAGGATTTGATGGTGCTTAAAAATTGTAGACTTTCGGCGGTGCCACATTTGCCGATGGCTTCGAGAATAGCTCGATTCGATTTTTTATAAACGCCAGCAGTATCGCGGCTTTCAAAGGCTTGAATGAGTAAGGGTTCGGCTTGTACATTATAAGTTTGCCCTAAAGCGTAAGCTGCGGCAGCGCGTACTTCTGCCACTTCATCTTTTAATAGAATTGCCAGACTATCAATGGCTTCCGGCTTTCGAATAGAGCCAAATGCCGCTGCCGCCAAATATCGAAACGTGGGATTAGGATGCCGAAAATACGCGTACAAACTATCCAACTGCTGCTTATCCTGCAAATTCATTACTTTTTGAAACTGCGGGTCTTTCAAGTCCAGCTTGATGTCGGTCATCTTTTCTTCCGAAGGCGGTACGCAGCCGATTTGCCACAGCGCATACGTCAACAACAGTGCTACAATCCATTTTTTCATAGTGGTAATAGGCGTTCAGGTTCTGTTGGTAAAGATAGTAAAATGCAATGTGCCAATGTGCTGATTTGATAATATGCTAATAAATCCTCGGCACATTATAGTTAAATCGGCACATCAGCACAACTTGTCCTCGCCATTAGCGGGCGAATCGGCACATTAACACATCAGCAAATTAGCACATTAATTCTCATTATCGTCTAAATCTTTATTCTCTTGCGGTTCTTTCTTTTCTTGGTTTTCCTTGCTGGCTTGTTCGTCGCCAAAAATATCCTCGGTAAATAATTCTTCATCCACACCTTCGCGTCGGGAAGGTCCATCGCCTCGATAATTGGCACAATTTAATTCAATTCCTAAGTCACCAGCGGGTATTTGAAATTTGGCATTTACATCCCAAGCCACACTTTTATCATTTTCTAAGCGCTTGATAAACTCTCGGAAAAAGGGTTTGGACATATACGCGCCCTGTCCGTGTGTAATTGAGCGGAAGCGCACCCAACGGTCTTCGCCACCCGTCCATGTACCTACCACGAGGCGTGGCGTGATGCCCATAAACCAACCATCAACGTAGTCGTTGGTCGTGCCCGTTTTACCACCTACTTCAGTTTGAATACCCCACAGACCCGTGCCGGCGTATTTCAACATTTCTACCATTACATAATTGGCGTTTGGAGGCAAAGCGGCGCGTTCTACTGGCAATTCTTCATATATGACTTTTCCATTTCTATCTTCAATCCGAGTAATGAAAGTCGGTTTGTTATAAACACCATTATTGGCAAAAGTCACATACGCACCTGTCATTTCCATCACGGATAAGTCGGTGGCACCCAATGCAATAGAAGGAGTTTGCGGTACACGCAAGCGACCATTCGGATAACGCGCACTGCTGTCAATGCCCATCTGATTGATTAAACCACGTACCGGCTCTGTATCGCCCAATTGTTTCATCAAAAAAGCAGAAACGGTATTGATAGAATGGCGCAAACCTTCTTTGAGATTCACGGTAGAATAAGAATATTTGCCCGTCGAGTTGTTTGGAGTCCACGATTGTAGTAAACCAAAATTACCATCTCCGGGCGCAATCGTCACGGGCGCATCTTGCACTTGAAAACACGGCGACAATCCTTGAATGGCAATGGCAGTCGCATACACAAAAGGTTTGAAGGTAGAGCCCACTTGCCGATTGATATTGATGTGGTCAAATTGGAAATACTTATGATTGATACCGCCAATCCACATTTTGACGTGTCCAGTTACGGGGTCAACCGCCAAGCTACCCGTCTGCAAAAACATTCGATGGTACTTGATTGAATCCAGTGGACTCATCGTCGTATCGGTCTCCATTTTATTATTATAAGCGAAAACCGTCATGCGTATTTTGGTATTGAATTCTCGTGTAGCAACTTCCTGCAATTGCTCCCAGCGCGTGCGCAGACTCGGAAACAAAGCGTTTTCTAGCACGCGCCGATACTTCGCTGCAAGACTAGAACTGATGATTTTTTTCTGTACCAAATTCGATAAATAGCCTGGCTTTTCGTACTCGCGGATGATGCGCTCTACCTCGCGGTCGTCTTCGCTGAAGCGTAAATCGTCCACATCGCGTTGGAGGCGGTCTAAAATATCGGCGATATAATTGCTGCGTAGGGCTTGGTAACGGTCGGACTCGCGCACGAGTTTTTTCAACATTTCCGCGCGCACTTCCAGACTGGTTTCGTTGGGGGAGCTACTTTTGTATTTCCACGGGTCCATTTTGCGCCACGTCTGCCAGAAAGTTTTTTGCACATTTGCTAAGTGTTTCCACATTTCTTCCTCGCCAATGCGCTGCATATTCGGGTCTATCGTGGTATAAATTTTCAGACCGTCTCGATAAATATCATAAGGTGTGCCATCTGCTTTTTTGTCGGCTTTAGTCGCTAAAACATCCTTCACGTACTTGCCCAGTTCCATTCTAAAATAAGGCGCGATGCCATCAATGTGCGTCTGCCGCGTGAAGTGTAAATCCAAAGGCTCTTCTCGAAGTTGCGCAAATTGGGACGCAGATAATAAGTTGTTTTTCTCCATTTGCCCCATCACCACATTCCGACGTTGCACTGCCATATCCGGTCTGCGCAGCGGATTGAACAAGGAGGGATTTTTCAACATACCAACCAGCATGGCTGCTTCGGGTATTCGCAGGGAATCGGGGTCTTTGTTAAAATAAATTTCCGAGGCCGCTTTGATTCCATAAGCGCCGTTGATAAAGTTGAATTTATTGAGGTACATCGCCATGATTTCCTCTTTGGTGTACTTGCGTTCCAAGCGCACGGCGATAATCCATTCTCGAAATTTTTGGAAAATCCGCGTCAAGCCGGAACCCTTTTCGCCTGTAAAAAGCAATTTTGCCAACTGTTGGGTAATCGTACTGGCTCCACCCGAACTGCTGTTTCCAAGTAAAAACGTTTTCACAAAAACGCGCCCTAACGCTTCAAAATCAATGCCACTGTGCTTGTAATAACGTTCATCTTCCGTTGCAATCAGTGCTTTCACAATATTGGGCGATAAATCGTCATAGCCAACGGGCACGCGGTTTTCGGTATAAAAACGTCCGAACACCTCGCCATTGTCGGCAATGATTTCGGAAGCCAGTTCACTTTTTGGATTCTCTAATTGCTCCACCGAAGGTAAGTTGGTGAAAGACAGAAATATAAACAGAAAGACGACCGCGCCCAGCCCGACAAAGGTGAGCCGCCACATCCATTTTACAATCGTCCGATAATTTTGTTGTGCCTCTTCTTCAAACAAATAATTCCGCCAATCTTGCATAGGTTTCTCTTTTGGTGTAGAATACAACCGCTCTCCGGCAATGTTTTTGTAAAGATATAATTTTCCTTGGATAATTTTAAATACTGAATCTCTGCGAAACCCGTAAAACTAAATGACTATTGAATAAACATTAATATTTTTAAATACGCGTATTGAATTGAGCTTCATGATATTATTTAGTTTATTTCTTTGCGATTAGTTTTTGTCACTTTTTTTCATTGCCAAAAAAAGTAACCAAAAAAGGCTAGGTTAATCAATCCTCTCCGGGTGATTAACCGGCAGCCGCCACTCCGTATTTCAAGTTAAAATATAAATTATTTGAAGTCAGAGTGTTACACGTAGGTTAAAATAGCTTTGGTGCACATACGATAGTACTCAGGACGCTGCTACGATCCTTCACCATTATAAAAACGAATACTGTCTAAAATATCTTCTACTTCACCATGTTGATTAATCACACAATTGCCAATGGGTTGAATTAAACTAAAATTGATACGGTCTTGCTCGTTTTTCTTATCGTTTTGCATGAGGTCTAACAAAATGTCAAAATCATTTTCTGGGATGTGCGTGTGACCGTAAAGCTGCGTTAAAAACTTTGTAATATCTTGTAAATCAGTTGCTGATAAATTTAAAATCTTGTGCGACAACCAGCTTTCGCAAATCATGCCAATCGCAATTGCCTCGCCGTGCAGCAAGGGATTTTCGGTTTTTAAAAATAGACTTTCGACCGCGTGACCAATCGTGTGACCAAAATTCAACGCTTTGCGAATGCCTTTTTCGAATGGGTCTTCTTCGACGATGCGCTGCTTTATTTCAAGCGATGGAATTACAAGTTTCTCTATTCCAATCCTCCAATCTTCCAATCTTCCTATCTTCTGCCACTGTTCTACATCTGCTATCAAACTATGTTTAATAATCTCCGCAAACCCGCTTCGCAACTCGCGCTCCGACAATGTTTTTAAAAAAATCGAATCAATAAACACCGCTTTCGGATTACAAAATAAACCGATACTATTCTTTACTTCTGCAAAATCAATGCCCAGCTTGCCGCCAATGGAAGCGTCTACTTGAGATAAAAGTGTCGTCGGAATTTGCACAAAATCCACGCCCCGCTTGAAGGTAGACGCACAAAAACCGCCCATGTCACCAATCACGCCACCGCCAAGATTTAACACCACCGCTTTCCGGTCAATGCCCGCCACCATGAGTTGTCGCCAAATACTTTGACACGTCTCTATATTTTTATACGCCTCGCCGTCGGGAATTTTGACAACTAAAAAATTTATATTTGTAAAATGTTGTTCTAGAGTGGGTAAGCAATATTTTTCGGTATTTTCATCGCACAGCACGACATGGCGCGAGTAACTTTTGTCTTGTAAAAATTGTGCCAAGCTTTCTTGAATAGAGCCGACGTAGATATTGTAATCGGAGAGTTGTAGAATTTCCATGCTGCGAAAATAAGAGGATTGGAGGATAGGAAGATAGGAAAATGTGTGCTAATCTTCCCATCCTCCAATCTTCCCATCTTCCACTAGAAAAGACCACGCCTCTGCTCGTGCCGAAAACAGTGCTTTCGTGCGCGCCCAAGTCGTTTTGAATAATTCGGAATGGCGATAATTTTCCAATGCTTCTTCATCGTCCCAGATGCTATACGTGAAAAAAATGTTTTCGGTGCGCCACAACTCAAGATGCTGACAGCCGGGGAAGTTGCGAATGCGTTGTTTGGTTTCCTCAAAAATTTGAATGAAATCGTCCGTTTTATTGGCTTGAAGTTGTAGTTTGACGAGTCGCTTTAACATATTTTTTTGTTATATAAAATTCGGAGTTGTACAAGTAAAGAGCGCCAAATCACTAATCACCAATCACAATTTTTTTTTACTGAAAATCAATTTGTACCACGTCTTCCACATTTAAACCCAATAAACTCGCGGCTTTGCCCATATTAATCGCAATTTCAATACAATCAGCAGAATTAAACAGACACAGGATTTCACCAATCGGCACATCATAATAGTTTTTAGAGAGGCGCGTAATCGGGTCGTGGCGTTTGAAATAGAGCGAGAAAGAGCGATTTTTTCCAATTTTATCAAATAATTCCCGACTGATATTGACAATCACATTTTCAAAATTATCAATATGAACGACCGAGCCACGAATGTGCGATTTGCTGGTAACCGGTTGTAAAGCAATGCGTTGTGCAATACTTTGTAATTTATTGCCAATTTTATTCAATGGATTTTGTGCGATGATGTAAGCAACGGCGTTGGAATAAATTTCTTTCAGCGGAAAGTTGCTGTTTTCTATTTTTGGCAATTCATAGACTTCGTCGGGCATTTTACCAAAGGCGAGCCAAAACAAGCCATTGTCGGGTCCGAGGAAGTAATGTCCAGCGTGTTTGATGATTATAAAACCTTGATGCGCATTGTCGAAGTCATTGATACTCAGGAGGTGAATCGTGCCTTCCGGGAAATTTTGCCACGCATTTCTAAAAATAAACGCTGCCTGAACTATATCGTAATTTTTAATGTTGTGCGTAATATCCACAAAATGGACTTGACTTTCGCGGCTGATAATACTGCCTTTTATGATGGCAACGTAGTAATCTTGATTTCCAAAGTCGGACGTGAAGGTGACGATTTGCATTCTAAAATTTACGATTTTAATAACGCTTTCCAGCTAAAAAATTTTGTAACTTTAAGCAAAAATAATCATTTAATTATTAGACAATAGATTTTAGATTTTAGACAATAGATATTGATTTTTAGACTGTACAGCATTCATGGTTTGTGCGAAATCTAAAGCCTACTATCTAAGGTCTAACGTCTCCAAAAATGGAGGAATATTGAGCGAAATTATCTTGACAGTCGAGGGCATTGACCCCGTGGAGTTGTACGGTGAGAACAACGTGAAACTCAATCTATTACGCAAAGCTTTTCCTGAATTGACGATTACGTCGAGAGGTAGTAATTTGAAACTTTCAGGGGAAAAGCAAGCGACGCAAAAAGCCAAATCGAAATTTGAAACGATGGTGCGCTTGTTGAAAGAAAACAAAGAATTGCCAACGCAAGTCGTAGAGGATTTGATGGGTGGCAGCAACCCGTTTGAAGGACGTTTGACGCCGGTCGAAAGCGGTAAAGTGTTGGTATTTGGTCCTGAAGGAAAGCAAATCCGCGCGAAAACCCGCAATCAGAAAAAAATGATTGAGCAGTCGGAGCGCCATGATTTGGTGTTTGCGATTGGTCCGGCGGGTAGCGGTAAAACGTACACAGCAGTAGCGCTGGCGGTGCGTGCATTGAAAAATAAATGGGTGAAAAAAATCATTCTCACGCGTCCGGCGGTGGAAGCGGGGGAGAGTCTGGGTTTCTTGCCCGGCGATTTGAAAGAAAAAATTGACCCGTATTTGCGACCGTTGTACGATGCCTTGGATGATATGATTCCGCAAGATAAATTGCAGCAGTTTATGACCACGAATGTCATTGAAATTGCGCCGCTGGCGTTCATGCGCGGACGTACGTTGGACAATGCGTTTATCATTTTGGACGAAGCGCAGAACTGTTCGACTATGCAATTGAAAATGTTTTTGACGCGTTTGGGACCTTCCGCAAAGTGTATCGTGACGGGCGACTTATCGCAGATTGACTTGCCATTTAGTCAAAAATCGGGTTTGCGGCGAGCGATTAATTTGCTGGGTCATGTGGATGGAATTTCGACGGTTTATTTGGATGCGGAAGATATTGTGCGCCACCGTTTGGTCAAAGAAATAGTAAAAGCCTACGAAAAATCGGATGCAGAAATGCGTCGTTTGCGCGATATTGAAAATGAAGAACTGGGACCGATGCCTCAAGATGTGCGCCAGCGCGATCGGGAGCCGAATTATGAGTATTCGTACTCGGATAATCGGAATCAGAATCAGAATCAGAATGGAAACGGACAGGCGATTGAGGAAGAAGAGGAATAATATGCCGATTTGCTGATAAGATGATCCCGCCGTGCGGGACAAGTTGTGATAATATTTCCCGTATTACATCAGTTGATTGGCATATTATTATCTGTATAGAAGTTTTTGTGAATGAGATAATTACACAGCATTTATAATTTAAACAACCATGATTTACAAAGTAGAAATAAACCCCTCGAAAGAAAAAGAATTTTTACAACTCCTACAAGCGTGGCAGAGTCTGGACGTGGTGTGGTCGTTTGGCATTTTAGCAGAGAAAAATGAGCAAGTGGTAGAAGATACGTACATCCCCTCCTGGGAACGAAAAAATGCTGCGACCCGCGATTATACAGAGGAGTATCGGGATTTGGTAGACTGAATTTTTGTGATAAGTGAAAGGTGATTAGGGATTGGTGAATCGAGGCATTCATATTAATAATTTTAGGGTATGACTTCTCAAATTAATATCAATCAGGAAAAAGAAGAAGCTGTTTTGCAGATTATGCGGGCATTGCAAGCAATGGGACATATTCATATAGAACCAGCGAATAGTCTAGCTTTAGAAATAGAAGATTTGAATGAAGACCAATTATTAGAATTACTAGAAGAACGCGCTAACAGCGAGCATTTTTTAACACACGAGGAAGCGACTAAATTTTTCTGATTTTGGAAGGAGATGAAGCAAAAATAAGTTGGGAGTTTTAACCTGATAATGTTAAAAAATCCGCGTCATCCGCGTTCCAATTAATGCAGTGAGGGCTGCCTCGAGCGAAAACTGCCTACTGCCAACCGCCCACTGTAAACTGTCTACTCTTCCTCGTTATCCCCAAAATACTTCCGTACCTTCTTCGCCGCCGACATCCCCACCACTGCTATCAATTCACTCATCAACGCTTCCCGAATTTTTTTTACCGAACCAAAATGCGTCAACAATTTCTCTGCCGTTTTATCGCCCACGCCAGCAATATTCGTCAATTCTGTACCCAAAAAATTCTTGGAACGTACATCACGGTGGAACGTAATAGCAAAACGGTGCGCCTCATTCCGAGCCTGTTGAATGAGTTTGAGCGATTCTGATTTTTTGTTGATATATAAAGGAATGGAGTCGTTGGGGAAGAAAATTTCCTCTAATTTTTTGGCAATGCCCACCACCGTTACTTTATCTGCAATACCGAGTAAATTAATACTTTCCATCGCCGCGCTGAGTTGCCCTTTGCCACCATCAATGATAATCAATTGCGGCAGCGGCTGTCCTTCTTGCAACAAACGGCGATACCGGCGATGCACTACTTCGGTCATAGACGCAAAGTCATTCGGACCCTGCACGGTTTTTATATGGAAATGGCGATAATCTTTTTTGGACGGCTTTGCATTTTTAAACACCACACACGACGACACGGGATTCGTACCTTGAATGTTAGAATTGTCAAAACACTCGATGTGCATCGGCAAATCTTTCAGGTGCAAATCTTGCTGCAAGGTGCGTAGAATGCGCTCGGCAGGCGTTTGGCGTTTGGTGGAACTCGCTTCATCGCGGCGTTTTTGTAACAAATAATATTGTACGTTTTTTTCGGAAAGCTCTAACAATTTCTTCTTATCGCCAATTTTGGGAATGGTAATTTGTAAATTTTTATCTGCTAATTCTACCTCAAACGGCACGATAATCTCCGGTGCAAAACTATTGAAACGCTCCCGCAAAATGGGAATGGTATATTCTAATAAATCTTGTTGGTCGTCGTCCAAATTTTTCACCAGCTCTTGCATGTGTACGTGAATGACCGCGCCATTTACTATTTTCAAGTAATTCACGTATGCCTCTTTTTCATCAGAAGCAAGCGAAAACACATCCACATCTTTGATAGTAGAACTTACTACGGTTGACTTACTTTGGTAATCTTCAAATGCCGAGAGCTTGTCTTTGAGTAATTGCGCGCGTTCAAACTCCAGGTTTTCTGCACATTGCTGCATTTCTTTTTTAAAATGACCCGTTACCGCGCCGAAATTACCTTTTAAAATATTTTTAATCTGCTGGATTTTTTCATTATAATTCTCTTCTTTTTCCAATCCTTCGCACGGTCCCTGGCAGTTTTTAATGTGAAATTCTAAACACACTTTAAACTTATCGGCTTCAATATTTTCAGGCGTTAGAGCCAAATTACAAGTACGTAATGGAAATAATTGTCGTATTAAATCCAAAATGGTTTTTAAGCGATTTTTAGAAGTATAAGGTCCAAAGTACGTGGAGCCATCTTTTATTACATATCGTGTAATGAAAATCCGTGGGAAACGCTCGTTTTTGATGCACAAGTAAGAATAAGACTTTGCGTCTTTTAAGGAAACATTATAACGCGGCTGATAATTTTTGATGAGCGTATTTTCTAACAGGAGCGCATCAGCTTCGGTTTCTACAATGGTGAATTCCAGATGATGCGCATTTTTTACCAGCACGCGGGTTTTGTAGGGCATATCCTTCCGGTCGCCAAAGTACGAGGAGACGCGGTTTTTCAAGTTTTTCGCCTTGCCCACATACAAAATCGTACCGTTCTCATCGAGGTAGCGGTACACGCCCGGCTGCTGCGGCAGCGTATCCGATAATGCTTTAAAATCTTCCCAAGTCATCGTCTAAAATTGCTAAATTTGTAGCTAAGATAACAAAATGAAAGGGTTGAAGTTGTTTAAAAATTTGAAAGGTTTTGAACTTTTAAAACCTTTATCTTTGTTTTATAATTTAAAATATGGCAAGAGATTTATTACATGAAATAGTGCGAGAAGCATTGATAAAAGATGGTTGGACAATCACGCATGACCCGTACCGAATGGACGCGTATGATCCAAGATGGCTGATAGATTTTGGTGCGGAAAAAATAATTGCAGCAGAGCGTGGTTCTGAGAAAATAGCAGTAGAGGCGAAGTCATTTTTAGAAATATCGTTTGCGAATGAATTTCACAAGGTTTTGGGACAGTATTTGAATTACTTGTCAGGGTTGAAAAGGCTTGAACCAGACCGAAAGCTGTTCATAGCCATACCTGAGAAAGTATATAAAGAAGAATTTGAAAGGATAGGCATTAAAAATTCTGTACAAGATTATAATGTGAAAATATTAATATTTGATGAGAAATTTAAAGAGATTACATCATGGAAACCATAGTTGATAAAATAAAGAATTACCAAGGAATTTTGACTACTTATGTTGAAAATTTAGCGAAGGAATACAATGAATCCCTCGGCTCGCTCGGTGGTTACCAAGCGATTACCGATTTGATTCACAATCAGTTTCAATTAATACAAATTGGCTGGTTAAAGGAGAAATTTCATTTTTATGTATTGCTGCATTTCAGTATTCACCCGGAAACCGGCAATATATGGGTGCAACAAAATAATACTGAGATTGAATTGGATGCCGAATTGGAAGCATTAGGCGTTCCAAAGTCCCATTTAGTGTTAGGCTTTCGCCCAGCTGATTTGCGAGCGCTTTCGGAGTATGCAGTAATGTGAAAAAACTCCAAATGAGATGACACCTTCTACCGAAGATGTCACCTCATTTGCGGAATTATCCCTGCTGCTTTACTACTTGCACGTTCAAGTTCAAACGCACGTCATTACTCACTACAATTTTTCCGGCTTCCGTCACGGCGCTCCACTTCAAGCCGTATTCTTGGCGATTAATGATGCCGGTGATTTCAAAACCTGCTTTGTGTTGTCCATAAAAATCGTCGGCGGTGCCGAGATATTGCGCGTCCAATTCTAAAGGTTTAGTTACATCACGGATGGTCAAGTCGCCCATGATTTTGTAATGTTCGTTGTCAATTTTTTCAACGCCGGTAGATTTAAAAGTCAGTTCAGGGTAGGTTTCTGCATTGAAAAAATCGTCGCTTTTCAGGTGTGTGTCGCGCTGGGCGTTGTTGGTGTCTACACTTTCTATTTTGGCACTGAATTCGGCTTCGCCGTTTGCCCAGTCTTCGCCATCGGTGGTGATGCTGCCGGAAAATTCGCGGAAATAGCCCGTTACGGTGCTGATTACCAAGTGTTTAATTTTGAAACTCACTTCGGAGTGCGTTGGGTCAATTGCCCATTTGGTTGCTACTGCGGTTGTCATGATAAGATGGTTTTGATTGATTTGATTGAAAATTCAAAGTTGTAACATTGATGTGAGAACAAAGGTTGAGCGCGGTTGAAAGAAAGTTCAAAAAATTATTTTATTAATTCGAGTTTGATTTTTCCGTCGCCTTCAAATAACAGGTCGTTGCCTTTAATTTTAAAAAATTCCATTTTAGAAAGCGTTTGGGCAAGATTTTGAGCGAATTCGCTGTCGCAGCAAACTTTGGTGCAGCCTAAAGTATTAATCGTGATTTCGTTTTTATTCGTCAGTTTATATTTACTAAAACAATTATTAACATCTAATTTAATTGTAATAGAACTATCTGCTTTGAATTCTAACACGTAATCTTTGGTAGGCATTTGAGTGGAAGTCGTATTTGGCAGCCGCATTTCCAACACTTTCCACTTGGTGTTGGGCAAAGTTATGCGTTTGCAAGTAGCGGAATTAGTAATTATAAAAAGGAGGAATAAATAAAATATCGGTTTCATACGTATTCTTAATTTAATAGTTGAAATCGCTACATCCTCTTATCTTCCCATCTTCCTATCCTCTATTTCTTATTAAACAGCTCCGCTTCCAGCCCATCAATCGCCAGTGCCTTATCACTTTCCACATTCCAAAATAAAATCTCGACTCGATTAAATAATTTACGCGGTAATTTTACATCTTGACATAATCTTTTGGTTTCATTATCATTCAAAAAACGATACACGCGCATCATGCGGCTCGTCACTTCTTCATCATTATTCATAAAACGGACGATGAACTGCGCCATTTTCCAATTTTCACCTTCTTTAGCTTGACATCTAAAATCGGCAGACACGCGCATCCATTTCGCAGCCCCATTTTGTAATGGAAAACTATAAGGAGGCGTATATTTTAAAGTTTGCGATAAGCAAGCCGAGCGTTTCCCTTCAATCGGCGGAATCGGGCAAAGCGTGGAAGTCGTATCTTGTTCAAAATTATTTTGATAAATAACTTTTACATCTTTTCGTTCGCCTTCAAAAAAATCGTGGGAATCCAATAGTTTTCTATATTCATTTGGAATCTCATATCGTCCTACCGTTTTCCAAAAATAACCGCGTGTCATTTCTCCAACGACCAGTAATCCACCGCGATGCGCTTGATACGTGAGCCACAAATTGTAATAAATAAAAAGTAAACAAACGGCATAAAAAATATAATTCCAAGGTCTTTTTTTGTAAATAAACTGCACAAAACTCGCTAATGGAAATGCTAAAACGGCATAACTCTGCACCATCGCTCGTTGACCGAGGCTGCCGCCGTACCACCATTCATCCCACGCAAAGACGATGTAAATGAATAGTGTAAAAAAAGTAAATAATGCCCAAAATTGCGAACGATTCTTTTTATACAATGTTACAAATCCAGCTAGCGCAAAAAATAAAATGGGTGAATAAACCAGCCAGCCCGTACGATAACTAAAAATACCTTTGTAAAAATGTGGATTCAGCCAGCTAAAACCCTGCTCGCGGTAGGTATAAACGATCCATTCTTGGGCTACATATTTCCAATAAATCAATTGAAGGCTACCGATTGCAACACAAAAAAATCCAGCACCAATGAGCATTGGCAAGCGTTTCTGCCAAAATTGAATACGTTCTTGAATCGCTATTTTTGAATCTAATCCCCAGAGTAAAGGGATTAAACAAGAAATAATTTCCGTGGGACGAGTCAAAGCTGCCAAGCCAACGAGCGCACCAATGCCGAGACTTTTTCCGAGCGTTGGGTTCTTATAAAATGTAATGGTTGTATTTATTAAAATGGCGTAAATGGTGAATAAATAATTGTGCGACATCGCGCCGTTGATGCCTGCATAATCTAAATAATTGGTTCCCAATGTGATGAATAACAAGGTGAGAGCGGTAGGCGTTTCGCTAAAAAAGTGTAATAAATTTTTGCGAGTAAACCATAAACCAAGTATAGCAATTAATAAACTTCCAAAACTAATGGCAAATTGATACGGCAACGAAAATCCATCTGCCGGATAGCCCAAAATAGGGGCGAGTGTGTGCGCTGCTAAGAAAAAGGGTAAGTATTGCACCGCCATTCCAGCCGAGTATTTCATCACGCGGCTGCCGCTCGGATGTGGAAAGACTTGCTGCGGGTCGGGCGTTGGATAATATTTTTCTATAATACTATCTAAAAATGCTACTTGTGTAATGTCTTTGTAAATAAAAATAGCTGGCAAGTATAAATAATAACCAGACACATCCCAACTCAGGGTGGCTTCCGTGCGACCTTGCTGCCACTTCGGATAAAATAAAAACGAAGCAAAAAATAATGAAAAAGCGCAAATTAAAAAAGCAATGATAGATAGCTTCATGAGCAATAGGGTTCGTCAGTGGTTTTTAGATGAATAACTGCAAAGATACAAATTATGGTCCTTCAATTTTTGAAGCCGTAAAAAGTCTTAAAATAAATTTGCAAATGATTCGTATAACAATTATATTTGTACAAATTAAATAATGGAAGCTTTTATTGAAACAGCGTTGCTAAAAGAAATACATGGAGCAGCGGATTTGCCCGGCTTTGTGCTGGAACGCGCCTCCAAGCGGATGAAGCAATATTTTCAGGAGCAATTGGTGAAATCAGGCTGCGGCATCACGATTGACCAATGGGTGATTTTGCAAGAATTGAATGAACGCGATGGTTTGAGCCAGTTGGAAATTGCGCAGGCGACGTTCAAAGATGCTCCGACCGTGACGCGTATTATTGATTTGTTATGCGAAAAAGACTTAACGAAAAGAACGGTAGACGCAGACGACCGCCGCAAATTTAGAATTGAACTGACGAAAAAAGGTCGCCAAAAAATAGCCGAAGCACTCCCGATTATTGAGCAAGCCCGCGAAAAAACGTGGCAGGGTTTCGACGAGCAAAAATTGGAAACGCTCATGCAAATGCTAAATGAAGTTTTTGAAAATTTGAAGTAATGTACTCAGGTGTTGGTGTGTTCAAGTGTTCATGTACACGTTACCTTGAACACATAAACACTTTAACACATAAATACAATACTTTATGCACTATCATCAACTGGGTCAAATACCTCAAAAACGCCATACTCAATTTCGCAAGCCCGACGGGACGCTTTATAGCGAAGAATTGTTTTCGACCGAAGGATTTAGCGATTTGCACTCCCTCTTATATCATGCGCATCCGCCTACGCAGATTGTGCAAGTAGGCGATCCCTATTCCGTGGAGCCGAAAATTGTATTTGATAAGCAATTGAAACATAGGAGTTTAAAAGGTTTTAAGATAGAACCGGAAGCTGATTACTTAAAAAGTCGTAAGCCAGTTTTGGTAAATAATGATTGTAAAATCTCGCTCGCTGCGCCCACGCAGAGCACCGTAAATTACTTTTTTAAAAATGCGGATGCGGATGAGGTGATTTTTATTCACGAGGGCACGGGTACACTGCGCACGATGTATGGCGCACTTCCATTTGAATATGGCGATTATGTAATGATTCCGCGTGGTACGGTTTATCAGATAGAATTTGACAGTAAAGAAAATCGGCTTTTAATTATAGAATCACATGGTCCTATTACTACGCCCAAGCGCTATCGCAATGACTTTGGGCAACTCATGGAACACGCTCCGTTTTGCGAGCGCGATATTCGTAAACCAATCCATTTAGAAACGCATGACGAGCAGGGTGAATTCTTATTTTATATCAAGAAACAAGATCAAATTTATCCGTATTATTATTTAAATCACCCTTTTGATGTAATAGGTTGGGATGGTTATGTGTATCCGTATGCTTTTTCGATTCATAATTTTGAGCCCATTACGGGTCGCGTACATCAGCCGCCGCCTGTGCATCAGACGTTTGCAGCAAAGGGTTTTGTGATATGTTCGTTTGTGCCGCGTTTATTTGATTATCATCCACAAGCCATTCCAGCGCCTTATAATCATAGCAATATAGATAGCGATGAAGTGCTATATTATGTAGACGGCGATTTTATGAGTCGTAGAAACGTGGAGCGTGGTCAAATTACATTACATCCCGGCGGCATCCCGCATGGTCCGCACCTCGGCATGGTGGAAAAGAGCATTGGCGCGAAGGAAACGAAGGAATTAGCAGTGATGGTGGATACATTTAGTCCGTTGAAATTGACGGAGTATGCAGTGGGGATTGAGGATGGAGAGTATTATCGGAGTTGGCTGCCTCAAATAATTATTAATGCTTAATTTTTAATGTTGAATGGAAGATTCAAATAAGCGAGTTAATGTAATTGAAGAAAAAAGTTTTCAATTTGCTTTGGAAATAATAAAACTTTACAAAGTTTTGAAAACAAATCACGAATTTGCAATTGGCAGACAGGTTTTGCGATCAGGAACAAGCATTGGGGCTAATGTTGCTGAAGGCACGGCTGCGCAGACGAAAAAGGATTTCATTGCAAAAATGTCAATTGCTTCAAAAGAAGCGAGAGAAACTTTGTATTGGCTTCGTTTGCTAAAATCTGGCGAAATAATAAAATACGATTATGAAGATTTATTAAAGAATTGTAGTGAATTAATCCGAATTCTTACAGCTATTGTAAAAACTTCTCAACAAAAGTTATAACACATTCAGCATTAAAAATTAAACATTAAAAATTCATAGAATGGAAGCTATAACCAAAAATAAAATCGAAATCCAACAAGACACTTTCCCACTCAAAGGCACCGACCACATTGAGTATTATGTGGGAAATGCCAAGCAAGCAGCGCATTATTACCAAACGGCTTTTGGCTTTCAACTCGTGGCGTATCGGGGACCAGAGACGGGCACGCGCGACAAGGTGTCGTATGTATTGCAACAGGATAAAATCCGCTTTGTGCTGACGGCGGCGCTGTCGCCCGAACATGAGATTGCGCGGCACGTACACAAGCACGGCGATGGCGTGAAAGTGCTGGCATTGTGGGTGGATGACGCGGAATATGCCTATTACACAGCATTGGAGCGGGGTGCGAAAAGTGCGGCTGCACCTCAGACTTTAGCCGACGAACAGGGCGAAGTAAAAATGGCTTCTATTTATACGTATGGAGAAACGATTCATACGTTTGTAGAACGAACGCATTATAAGGGCGCGTTTCTGCCGGGGTTTATTACAAAAGAAAGCGGAATAGATGTAACACCGATTGGGTTGAAATATGTAGACCATTGCGTGGGTAATGTAGAATTAGGAATGATGAATAACTGGGTGCAATTTTATCAAGATGTGATGGGATTTAAATTATTAGTTACATTTGATGATAAAGATATTTCAACGGAGTATACGGCACTGATGAGCAAAGTAGTAAGTAATGGAAATGGCTATGTAAAATTTCCCATTAATGAGCCAGCAGCGGGCAAAAAGAAGTCGCAAATTGAAGAATACCTTGATTTCTATCGCGGTGCGGGGGTGCAGCACATTGCAATAGCAACGGATGATATTTTACATACAGTAGACCAATTGCGTAAAAATGGAATTGAATTTTTATACGTACCCGAAACTTATTATGAAGATGTAATGGAAAGAGTAGGGGAGATCAAAGAAGATTTGGAGGAGTTGAAGCGTTTGAATATTTTGATAGACCGCGACGAAGAAGGGTATTTGTTACAAATTTTTACCAAACCGGTGCAAGACCGTCCGACGGTTTTTTATGAAATTATTCAGCGAGCTGGGGCAAAATCTTTTGGGAAAGGAAATTTTAAAGCACTTTTTGAAGCTATTGAGCGGGAGCAGGAGTTGCGCGGTACGCTGTAATGGAGGATGGAAAATTGGAAAATGGAGGGATATTGATTCTGAAAATGCTAAAAATTCTGATTCAGACAGTGGGTTATTTTGAGAAGGTATGAAATGCTGCTTATTACAGCTTATAATTTTCAAAAGGTCACTTTTGGCTTTTATAGGGTCGTTTTTTGATGGTAGGCGGTTATTGTAAAAATAAAAATGTATTTATCTAAATGCAGTGTTGACCGGCTTTGTATGTTTATTTGGATTAAAATTAGATAAAAAGATGTCTATCCTTAGGATTTCATCCATTTTTGTTGTACTTTTATTTCGCATTATACACAGAACACAGTTTTATATCTACCCACATAGTTTATACATCTCGTAGTCATGTCCAAAAATACCCAATCCTTATGGGTATCCTATACATTATATTAAACAAATTACACTTTCAATTTAAATAAATGTATTCTCTTTACAGAGAATGTACGTATATATTCTTCTATAATCCAAACAGATAACACAAACTACAAGGCGGATCCCGGCTTCTCAATGGAGTCGGGATTTTTTATTTAAACCAACTTGTTATTACATTGTTAGGTTATTATTATGGAAATAATTGAAAAATATAAACTTTCTGCTGCTGATATTGATCGGATAGTAGAAATGGCTTGGGAAGACCGTACACCGTTTGAAGCGATTGAAACGCAATTTGGCTTAAAAGAGGGAGAAGTAATTCAACTAATGAAATACGAAATGCACATACGCAACTGGCTAAAATGGCGTGCCCGCGTACAAGGCAGAAAAACGAAACATCAAGTCTTGCGCAATGACGAGGTAAGTCGCTTCAAATCCCGAATGCAGCGTACCATCAGTCGAAATCGGCTTTCAAAAAGGAAGTAATCCAGTGTGCAGTATGCAGTCGCTAATCAATTAATAAAGCAGCTTTTAAATATTCAATACGTCCTTTTAACTTTATTTTGTGTGTGCCATTTTCACAATATCACAATATCTTTATAATTCTTTACACCGAAAAAGCAATAGCAAAAATAATAACAGCTCCTATTAATCCATACATAAAAATGCCGTAGCAAATGCGTAAATACTGATATTTTTGCGCCAGCACGACCCCTAAATAATATAAATCACGCGTCATAGAACTGTATAAAAAATCACTGTCTTTAATCATTTCCATCATACCGAAGTGAAAGTCATCCAATTCCATATTATAAAAATTGCCGAAAAATAATAAGTTGGCACGGCGTTTTACAATATCGTCTCGCGTGAGTTTAGTAGTGGTTACTTTTGGGCGCGTTGCCAAGATTGCAAAAACTAATGCTGTCATGCAAACCGCCAGCAAAATCATCGTCGGTATTTGTAGATTGGGATAGATTTCCCATTTAGGCACTAAAGTAGAAACAGAAATAGAGATAATAATTGCATTGACACTCAACATGATATTCGCCTTATTATCTGCAATGGAACTCAAATTGATATGCGTTCTGTAAATATTTCGATACATGGTTTCCACGCCACGTCCTAAATCTATCTCTTTGAGTTGTACATTGCCATCGCCAAGCGGACCTTTTGATTTGCGTAACTTTTTTTCTTCTTTGCGCTCTTTTTTTTCCAAATCGTCAATTAAATCTACGGTGTCAGGATTCAGCCGCATTTTGTGTTTTAATAATTGTCGGATATGCTTTTGCTTGCGTTTATCAAATAATTCGTGCGCTACCTCGGTGTAATATTGTTGCTGCGTAATGAAATCCAACTCAAAATTCACCCATTCTGATTCGGACATGACGATGTTTTGCGTAAGAAACAACTCTTGGCGCAGCCGCGTGCAATGTTCCCAGTACATTTTGCTCCCCAGATGGCTCAGGTCTGCATCACATAAGATTTTTTCCAGTAAAGTATTTGGTAGTTCCTGAATTTTCGTGACACGTATACATTCCACTACTACTTCCATCTCTGCTTTCGGATAATCATGTTGTTCTAAAAATATTCGTGCATAGTTGCAACTCCGCATCTCATGCCCTTCCGCGCCTTCGATGTAGCCCATGTCGTGAAACCACGCTGCCAGCAGCAAATTCTCATTATCCTGCGGCGAAAGCGGATAGCCTGCGGCGATTTGTTTGGTCGCTTCCACCACTTCCCGCGTGTGCTGGAAATCGTGAAAAACATATTTATCTGAAAAATGTGCTTTGTAAAAATCGCCGACGTAGCTTTCGGCGGCAGCGACTAAATCCTGTTCTATCTGTACCATTTGGCTTCGTTGTAAAATAAAAGTGAAAATAGAAAAAACAACTGCGCCCGCAAAACTACGCTTTCAAAAGTTGGGAATAATAATAAAAAGGCAGCAAGTTCCGAGGAAAATGCTGCCTAATTTTTTTCAGGTGATTTCTTAATTCTTATTTCTTGCTAACAGGATAATAGACTTTGGTCAACCATTTCGAGGTGTCGGGCTGCGCCATCGGGTCGGTTATGTATTCTTCCCATACGGGCGTACCGGATTGTAAGTTGTGTTCTTTCACGTACTCATCCATTGCAAAATGCGCTTCGCCAGTGCCAGTGTAAGGTCCATAATAATCAACGACCAATAATTTTCCTGCTGGGATTTCAAAGGAATTGAAGCCTTTTACTTCAGCTTTCGTTTTTACAGGTATGGCATACGCCAGTTCTACTTTGCGGTTGGTCTCATCCCACACGAAGAATAAACCACAAGGCATTCCGTCCATTTCGAGTTTGGCAGTTTGCACGGCAGCAAAGACTCTGGGCATGTGCTGCGCGAAATTTTCAGTACCCATTTTGTCCATGTCAAGGGTTTCTCGATGACCGATGAAATACTTTGCAGGTGCGTCCATTTCTTGGACGGTGTAGCCGCGATACGTTTTAGGTGTAGTTTCCATTATTGTTTTAAGTTTGGTTAATCCTTTTTCAAAATCACTGCCCAACATTTTGTCCATATTCATAAATAAACCCATCACACTCCATGGGAAAGGCATTCCGCCAGCCATCGTCCAGGTAATTTTTGTGCCGCCGTCGGCATCGGCTGCGCTCAGGCTTGCTTTGGATTCGCCCATACCTTCAAAGCGCAACTTTGTTTCCAAGCGTTCATTGGGTTGAATCGCCGTTATTTCTTGCTCGCCGTTGCCTTCTACTTTACTTTTCCAGCGATTGATGGCGCCAACTGTGCCGTCCGTACCAATGATTTCGTGCTGTATATTCGGGTCGCGTTCGTTCCACGGAGACCAAGTTTTTTGTTTTTCAAAAGTTTGCAAGTGCGGGAAGACGGCGGTGCGTGGTGCGTTGATGACAATGGAGCGTTCGACGTGGAAGTTTTTTGGGGCTACAATTCCTAACAAAAGGAAAATGCCTACGAGTACGAGCAGAATAATGCCGATGGTTTTAAGTGCTTTCATGCGGAAGGTGTTAGTTTTAGATAATAATTTGTTTTAATTCATGGTACAAACATACAATATTTTAAAACAAAAAGTTCGTTTAATGCATAATTTTTTTCTTTTATTGGAATGGTGGAATATTGGAAGGTTGGAATAGGTGGAAGGTTGGAATATTGGAAGGTTGGAATACTGGGAAGGTTGGAATATTTGGAAGGTTGGAATATTTGGAAGGTTGGAATATTTGGAAGGTTGGAATATTTGGAAGGTTGGAATATTGGAAGGTTGGAATATTTGGAAGGTTGGAATAGGTGGTATTATTTGAAAAAAAAATACCAAAAGGCTATCAATGGAGACGTGGACTTGCGCAAAGGATAGGAGCGGTATGCCGCAACGGGATTGGCTGGCGGGAGGCGTGGCATAGAGCGGATAGCCTGACACCGCTGCTTGCCTTTAGATACGGCATATTTTAAAAATTCGCCATATCTCGGCAGGCAGCGGGGATGCGCCCAAATTTTATTTGTAATATTTTATGATGAAAAACGCCTCGGGAGGAGTCTCAAATAATGGTCATCTATCTCCTCCGCTTTTCAACTGTTCCTGATATTCTTTCAACAATTCCCAATGACCACCGGCGGCGAGGCGGGCTTGAGCGGTCCAAGTAGCAGGATTGTGCATCGTGAAGTCATCACCAGCAGCTTCTAAGATAGCGTCGAGGCGGTCGAGGTCAGTTTCGGCGAGGTCATCCCAAGTGTGGATGCGCGCATCGCGGAGCAGGGTTTCTATTTTCGGACCGATGCCTTCAATGACCTTCAAATCGGTATGGTCAGCAGGGTAAATAGCATTTGTCGCGTTATAACTGGCTACGGGTTGCGATTTTTCTTGTATCAATTGCGCGGCTTGTCCCACCCAGTTTTCGCGCTCGATACGACCGGGGAAGTAGCGGATTTGCTCCGTAACAGCGTTCATATCACCGGTATTCCACTGGCTGATTTGTTCGTAAGTGTAAATATTTGCATCATTCAATTGCTTGGCTAAAAACGGACCGATGCCGTCAATACGGGTCAGGTCATCGCCTTCCACGGTGGGCGTTTCCATAGGCGGCGGCATGGGAACTTGGCGCGCGCCTAAATTCCAAACGGGTTCTGGTTGGGTAGTGGAAATAACGGGAATGTTAGCAATTTCCATTTCGGCTGGCGGCGCAATGATATCAGTAGTTTTCAAGGCTTCTATCGAAGTGCGCAAGGTTGTGTTTTCTGTTTCCAAATTGCCGATTTTACCTTCTAAGGCTTCTAAGCGTGCGCGCAAAGCATTCTGTGTACTTTGAAATTCTGCCAGATAGTCAACAGTTTCAATGGTTTCGGTAGCTGGTTCTGGCGCGGGTGTTGCAAGCGGCGGGTTATTCCGCAATTGTGCTAATTCATTTTCCAGTTCCTGATTGCGGGTTTGTAAGGCTGTGATTTGCTCATTTTGGCGGTCGAGGGTTGTTTGCAAATCTATCACCGTTGCGGAATTATCCACTTTCGGGGCATTTTGTAATTTTTCTATTTCGGTATTTAAACCATAGACTTCATTGTACAATTTAGTTTTTTCATCTGCCAGCCGCGTGACTTTCGAGCGTTGCTCTTCGGCTTCAAATTGTGCTTTGCGCAAATCGGCTTCTCGCAGGTTCAATTCATCGGTGAGGCGCGTCACTTCTACCTGCGCCGCATCTAATGCGGCTTGTTTCACTTCCAATTCCCGCTTCAACCGTCGGATAGCGCCGCCTCGTAACAACGAACCAATCAAGATGCCCAATAAAAAAGCCAATGCCCACAGAATGAGTAAAGCATAACTTTCAGGCGTATTAAATTGTGAAAAGAAATTTTTGAAATCCATAGTTTGTGATATTCTGATATTAGGATATTTCGCTTCGCTATTTTCTTGTTCTATTTTGATATTTTTTCACGCTTTCATTATTCATTCCAAAATAAAATTTACCCGTCTGTTTTTTTGCCTACCTTCTTCGGTTTCATTGGTAGCTGCAGGACGGCGTTCGCCACGTGAGTCCACTTTAATGGGCGATTTGACACTTCGATTTTGAAAATACTCCCGCGCTTTACGTCCACGGCGTAAGCCCAAATTCAAATTATAGGCACCAGAGCCCGTATTATCAGTATGTCCAATAATCGTCATGCGTTTACTGGGATTCAATTCTAAGTAGATTTTCACCGAATCAGCATATGCGACAAACGATTCACCAGGTTTAAATTCATCTGAATCATACGCAAAATTAGCATCCGAAAAAGTCATATTTGTAAAAGAAAATTGGACTTTTTCAAATTCAGCGGGCTTGCTGGTGGGTGTATACGTGCTAAACCGTAAGGGCTCCCGCAAGAGCGAATCCGTGCTTTTACTATAATCCAATGAAATTCGCTCCTCGGCAATGCCACGTTTCAAAAGCAATTTGCGCGTCGCATCTGCTCGTGCTATGCCTAAGTTTTCGTACATTCCAGCTTTCAACCCTTCTTCACGAGGACGATAATAACCAGTGATGGTCAGATTTTTTTGTGGAAATAATTTTAGATAACCCGCTAAAGTATCCAGAAAAGCAGAATTATTTTCATTCAAACGTGGCAACACACTTGTGCTGTCAAACACAAACTGGTCGTAGCCTTCCAGCAAAACCGTGTCACCCTGCATCAATTGCAAGTTTTGCGGGCGCGCCTGCCGCTGCTGTGTCACAGCCGTTTCTTCGCACTTATGCAATATTTGGCACATATAATACCAGCGTGCAAAAAGTGCATCTGCGCAAAAAAGAAGAAATATCAAAAATACTCTCATAGTGCCTGCTCCCTTTTATTCGACTAAAAGTAAGTAATTGTGGGAGTTTTACAAAAAAATAGTGATTTTTTTCGCAGGAGGGCTGATTTGGTAATTGTGAAACAGTTGCTGAATATTATTCTACACTACTTAGTTGTCCGGATGCCCACGCCACTTTATTCCGATTCTTCTGAAAATCAGCTCGAAGTTTAATCAATTTCAACTGCCCTTCAATGAGCTTTTGCTCCCGCGAATTAATAAGAAAAATAGAACTTTCTCCCAATTCAAATTTGGTGACTTCAGCCTCCAGTAAACGGCGATAATTATTGGTAATCTCCTCATATAAAGCGATTTGTGTTTGTGTATTTTGCCAGTTGTTGTAAGCGTCGCGCACTTTGTTTTGAATTTCGAGGCGTTTTTGTTGGAAGGTATAATCAGTTTCTAATATTTTAACACGAGTCAAATCCAACTTGCCGCGTTCTTTTCGCAAGAAAATCGGAAAACTAAAATTTAAACCCCATTTATAATTTTGTAATAAAAGATTTTCTACATTACCGCCGTCATTACCGGAAGTTCTACCAAAATCAAAACCGTCGCCCAACAAATTATATTCCACATCCAAACGCGGTTTTAATTGCTCCAACGCCAGCCGTCGGTCTACATCTAATTCATTCAACTTAAACTGATAAAATCGTAACTGCGGATGCTGATTTTCAACCAATTGCAAAAAAGTATTCAAATCTGGAAGCAGTTGTTTGGTATCAAAGGTATCGAGTGCCCCAGGACGTAAAGTTTCAGAAATCTCCAATGGTGTGTCGTCTTCGTACCATAAAAAATTGGATAAAGCGAGTCCGGCATTTATAAAATTCAGTTGCGCTTCATTTAATTCAAACGACCAATTTTGCACTTGAGTAAACGTTTCCAGCGTATCCACCGCCGGTCGGTCGCCTTCGTTATAACTTTCTACAATGCCTTGCAAACGCTGGCGCGACACGCGTAACGCTTGTTCAATCGCACGCATTTCGTTGTACGTTCGCGTCCAATCCCAATACGCAATCGCCGCATCCAACAGCACGTCGTTGATGGCATTTAATCGCTCGGCTTCGTTTGCATTTTGTAAAATTCTTGCTTTTTGCAAAGCCGCGCGTCGCTCATCCATGAACAAACCCGCGCCCAAAGTAGCTTTCACCCCCAAAACGGTTTGTCCGGCTTTTGGCAATGTATTTTCTGGATTTAAAAAAACACCATTCGTATGATTGAATGCGCCTTTTACTTCCAAACCATACCACGTCGGAATTTTAAATCCGCTTTCGCTAATATTATAATACGTTTTACCGTCAAATGATTTTTGTTGCCAATCGGAATATAATTTTGGGTCGAACCCGCCGCGTGCCATGCGTAAGTTTGCTTGTGCTTCTGCTGTCAATAAATTCGCCTGCCGCACCAAGGGATGATATAATTGAATCCATTGGAAATATTCGGGTTGTGTGAATAATTTCGTTGAATCTTGCGCAAAAATATTACACGAAATGAATCCTATGATAATTGAAAATAAGTGCTTCATTTTTATTATTATATTCTAACCACAAAGGCCACAAAGTTTTGCACAAAGAACACTATGTAAACTTTGCGCCCTTCGTGATGAATCTTGGTGAACCTTGTGGTAAAAATGGGATAACCTCTCACGTTTCACCCCTCACTTAATAAGCTGCACCGGCGTTTTCTGTTTTAATTCCTCCGCTTTTTCCTCTGTTGCATAATAATCCGGTGGAAATCCGTTGAGTTTTCGCCAGATTTCGTACCATAGCGGCACATTATTTAATAATAGAATTCCCTGCGCACCCGAACCTACGCGCAATTCTTTGGGCCACAGCTTGGTATTATTTTTATAAGCAACCAGAATCCGGTATTTGCCATTCGAGCTGATTTCATTATCAATAGCGGCGATCTCCCCCAAATACGTACCAAAAGACTGACCGGGCCAGCCCGAGAAAATGAACGCGGGCCAGCCATCAAAAATAAAATGGACTTCTGGTTTTTTATTAATTGCAGGATCTATATTCACCAGCGGAAAATCCATCGGCTCGACGTATAATTCCACCGCCAATTCATAATCTTTCGGTACAATGCTCACAATACCTTCGCCTTCTTTGATAGTTTCGCCAATGCCGGGTGTCACCGTTTTGGTGATATAACAATCCTGCGGCGCGGTGATGTAATAAAATCCGGCACGTTTGGTATAATTACTGGTTTGAATGCGCAATTTGCTCACATCTCCTTCTGCATCAAAACGTTGCGATTGGGTGCTGGCGATATCAGAACGGGCTTTGGCAATTTTTTCGCTATATTCGGCTTGTGCCGCGTTGAATTCGACTTGGGTAATGCGTAATTCGGCTCGACTGGAATTCAATTTGTTTTCCGCTGCAATGATTTTGTTGCCTGTTTCTTGGAGTTTCGCTTGCTTATCTTCCACCTTAGCCCGAGAATCAATGCCTTTTTCAAACAGATTTTGAGCGCGTTGGTACTGAATTTTGGCAATCGAATCCTGAATAATCGCTTGCGCCAAATCGGCAGCATCGGCGGCAATTTTGAAATCCATTTGCTCTAATTTTCGACGGAGTTGCTGTTGTTTTAATTGCAATTGGGTTTCCATATTCGCAATTTGGTCATTCAGCGCGGCGACTTTATCTTGGTAGGAATCAATCGCGCCTTCTTTTGCATCCACTTGCTGTTGGGTACGCGGCACGAGTTCGGGGTCGAGATAATCGGCTTTGATTTCCGACATAAACACAATCGTATCGCCTTTTTTCACCAATTGTCCTTCGCGCACGTACCAGCGCTCGATGCGGGCATCTATGGGCGAGGGAATGACTTGCGGACGCTGCTCCGGTCGAAGCGTCGTGACTTTTCCCTTAGATTGAATATTTTGCGTCCACGGCAGCAGCAAAAAGAGGACAAAAATGCCCATCAATGCCAGCAGCCAGCGCGTCATCATACGGTGCGCTTTGGAAATACCCGTTTGCCGAAAGGCAGCATAATCATTCAATCGAATGCGATGACTGACGGAATTAGTGGATATGTTTAACATTTTTAATTCTTTGATTTTTTATGAAGCTATCAGAAGCTTGCAACCTCTGATGCTGTAATAATGCCAAGTCTCAGACTTGGATATATTTATTCATCAGCAGTTACAAACTGCCCACGGCGGCGGATTTGGAAAAGATTTACCAAATTTTGAAAATTTGGCAAATCTATTGGCAATTACAAACTGCCGACAGCAGCATTATTATTTTTAAATATTTTATTAAAATGATAACTTTCTTGAATTTTATCAAAAGTACCTTCTTCTATGATATTGCCTTTTTGCAGGATGATGGTACGTTGACATTTTGATGCAAAAATTGGATCATCGGTCATTGCAATTAAAGTCCAGTTTTTGTCCGGTGCGGTGAGAAAATCAGCAATTTTTAAACGGTCACTTTCATCTAAATTTCCAAACAAACTTTCCAACACTAACAACTTGGGGCGGGGTGCAACACTTCTTGCCAGCAGAATTTTGGTGCGAATGCTCTGCGGCACGTTTTTCCCTTCCGGCAACAACATAGTGTTATGTCCATTTGGCAGCCGCTGTACAAATTCGCTCAAACCTACGCTCTGTGCCGCCCAAATCACATCTTCCAATTGCACATCCGGGTGTCCCAGCGAAATATTGTCAATAATCGTGCCTCTAAAAAGATTCTCCTGCGAGCAATTGTCGCCGATGTGCTGCCGCAAACTCGCCAAATTCAGATTCCGCATCGGAAAACCATTGTAGCTAATATTACCTTGAAAATTGCCGTACAAACCCGCGATGAGTTGCACGAGCGTCGTTTTGCCGGAGCCGTTGTAACCTGCGAGCGCCACTTTCTCCCCTGCTGCGATTTCGAGCGAAATATTATCCAAAGTTGGGCGTTCGGCGTCTTCATATTTAAAATAAAGGTCTTGTACGCTGACGCGAATGCCCGTGCCCTTGTCAATCGCTTCAAAATCAAGCCCTTCGTCTTCCTCCACCGGCAAGTCGGTCACGCTACCCAATTTTTCCAACGCCGTCAAGGTGTCATAAACGGTGTCCATCGAAAGCATCAATTTTTCAACCGAACTAATAATGTTTATGACTACGATTTCTGCGGCTACAAATTGCCCGATATTAATTTGATTATCAATAACCAAGAAACTTCCAAGCAATAACAAACTCGCTGTCACGAGAATTTTAAAAGCGACGACCACGCCGTATTGCGTCAGCAAAATGCGGAAGTGTTGTTTACGATTGTCCAAATAATTGCATACCAAATAATCGGTCTGTCGCAAGGGTAGCGGCGTGTTGCCCGCGAGTTTAAACGTATTCATCGAGCGTGCCATTTCTTCTAGCCAATGGGCAACTTCATACTTGTACGTTGATTCTTTTAAGCTGGTTTTCAAACCTGTAGGTCCCGTAATTCTAAAAATAAAGAAAATAATCAACAATAGCGATAAGCCAAAAAATGCGAAAAAGGGGTGATAAAAAGAAATGAGTACCAAGCCGAAAACGATATTTAACACCGCCGTTGAAGCATCAATCAACAATTTTGGAACGCCTTTTTGCAAAGTCAGCGTATCAAAAAAGCGATTGACCAGTTCTGGCAGATAATATTTGGTCAAACTATCTAATTGTAATCTGGGAATGCGAAAAGCAAACTCAAACGCCGACCGCGCGAAAATGCGTCGCTGAATCGTCTCGGTCACGCTCAATTGCATCACCACCAAAATACCCGACAACGCTGTAGCCACTGTCACCGCCGCTACCAGCAAAATCAACGATGCCGACAGTGCACCACCCGCAATCAAGCCAATAATCGCCTGCACACCAAGTGGCAAACTCAAGCTAATCAAACCGGCAAAAATGGCATACACATAGACGTAGTAAATGTCTTTCCGGTCCAATTGTAATAATCGAAAAAAGCGCTGTAAAGGTGTGAGTTGTGTTAGACTATTCATATTCTAAATGGGTGATTTACAAAAAATATCTTGAAATGTAGTGTTTTTATTTTTAGAAAAATCAAAATTTACAAAATTAGCTGTGACGCTGGCATATTTCATTTTTAAATAAAAATCGGCTAATGCTAATAAAAAGAGCTGATTGCAGCCTTGCACTACAACCAGCTTCCAATACCCTTCGTCTTAATTAATTATTTCTATTACCGGTTAAATTCGTATTTTGCGGCTTTATCACTGCTGGCCCTGTGTTCATGTTGCTTTCTTGATTGAGCAGCATGGGCATATCACCATCTGAAATAATGATTTTGGTGTTCGGTGATTTTGCCAATTCAAGGAACGCTTCAATGGATTTAAACTGCAAAATCTGCGCGCTCAAGCCCTCGGCTATGATTTTCTGCGCATCGCGTACGCCTTCTGCTTCAATACGCTTGCGCTCGGCTTCTTGTTTCTCCTGTTGCAATACAAAAGTCAGTCGGGCGGAAGCTTGCTCGGCTTCCAGCACTTCTTCAATGGCTCTGGCTAAGTTTTTCGGTAGCACAATACTTTTCAACAACACCGCTTCTACTACAATCCCCCGCTCTGAAAGCAAGTCACTCATACGTTTGCGAATCGTTTCCTCAATCGAAGCCCGTGCGCCGGTATGCATATCTTTTGCTACAAATTGTGAAGTAACATCTGCCACTGCCGAACGGAAGACGGGTAAGATAACCGTTAATTCAAAGTTAGGACCGATGTTACGTAACAGATTCGGCGCTTCTTTGGCAATTACCCCGTACAAAATAGAGACTTCTGCCTGAACGTTCAAACCTTCTTTAGACGGTAAATTGAGCGATACTTCCATGTTGTTCGTCTGCGTCGAAACCTTCACAATCGTCGTTGAAAACGGGTTGAATACTTTCAGTCCTTGTGTGTAAGGTTGGTTGTCGTACTTGCCAAAACGACGCTTTACGCCTACTTCTCCTTCGCGTATTATGGCGCAAGAGGTGAAAAATAAAGCTGCGGTAGTTATCAAAAGTGATTTAACAATTAGTTTGACCATAACTTTAAAGATTGATTGAGTTTAGAAAATTTAAATAAAATATTTCAAGATTGTGACAAGACAGTACGCTCGCACAAGTACAAGAAATTTAAGTGTTTTGGAAGGGTTTAAGCGACCAATGTCGAATGGTTGCTCGATGTGTGATTGTTGTTATTTTTGTTCATAGTTGGAGAATAGGTCTCAGCGTTCGGTTCGGCTATGTTCATTTTTGGGTTTTCTACCAGTAGCAATTTGAGCGCAAAAAAATTGAGCATTTCCTCCATTTGTTGCACCGTATCTCCCTCTTTGCTAATATCAGTCAAGCGCGGCAGGTGCAGTGCAAAGTAAATATGATTGCTTGCCATTTCTAGCAGATTACTTGCCAAAGCACGTGGATAGGGAAAATCTGGATTGATTTCTGTAATCACGTCTGCTATTTTTTTAGAGAGCGACTTATAAGACAAAAAGAAACCTTCCCGATTTTGTACGTCCACTTCTTTGGTGTGATACGCCTTTGAACCTTCTACTACGACGATACGATGCAACACCGATTCGTCAATGAAATCCACTTTTGCGTTTCGCTTGTCTATATCCACAATGGTACCGATAATGCGCTTCAGTTTCTCGTGTGATTCTTTTACATTCATGGTACTCAATTCGACACAAAACTTGAGCCACTCCCAGTACCAGTTGGTTAGGTATAGCAACAATAAATATTTACTTTCGAAATAGCGATAAATGGATGCTTCTGTTGACTGAATTCGCGCTGCTAATTTTTTGAACGTAAAGCTCTCAAAACCAATTTCATCAATGAGTAATACGCTATCTTTCAATATCTTACGTCCCAAATCCGTTCGCTGCGGATTGCGCAAAAACAATTTCTCGTTTACGTCCAATTCAATCGCTAAAAATTGCATAGCCTGTAATTGTTTATTTGACTTAATATAAAGATAGTAATACTATCTTTAATGCAACAACTTGATTTACCTTTCGTTCATGCAGCAAGCTCATTCCAACTATTTTCTTTGTACATTTCTTCCAAAGCTATTTGCATTTTCTTCCGTGCAAAAAAGATACGGCTTTTCACAGTACCTACCGGAATATCCAACATTTCCGCAATTTCGTCGTATTTGTAGCCTTGATAAAATAACAAAAATGATGTTTTCGTACAATCTTCCAATTGATTTATTACACCCCAAATCTCTTCAAAAGAAATGCTCACTTCGCCGCCATTGTGCACTATCAAATGCCCAGAATTAATAAAATATTCGTTATCCGTATTATCATTTACTACCTGATGGCGCTTCTTCTGACGATAACTATTGATAAACGTATTGCGCATAATGGTCAGCAACCACGCTCGCAAATTCGTCTTTGGTTGGTACAAGTTTTTGTATTTGAATGCTTTGTAAGCTGTATCTTGTACTAAATCCTGCGCGTCATTTTCGTTCTTTGTCAATCGGTAAGCAAAGGCATAAAGTAATCCTTGCATTTGGCAATATTCTTGAGAGAATTTGGTGTGTGACATGGCTTTAGCGTTTTAATGAATTTTGTAATAGTGTTTTAATCATTAAAAGTAGTATTACTATTGTTTTTTAATTTAAACAATGGTAATCATTTTTTAGTTCGCATAATTCGTATGCTAACAAAATTTTAACATCAATAAAAAAGGAGGATTCAATATATTTTACTGTATTTTGACACAACGCACAAAAGATAGCAATACTATCCATGTCTAAAATGTGATTCTAATTTAAAAATTAAAACCAACATAGTTGAACATACTATTACCCATCCTAAAGAACTTTCAATCGCACCTGCTGCTCGAACGCGCGCTGGCGGATAACACGATCGAAGCCTACGGACGGGATTTGGAGAAATTGTGCCAATTTTTGGAATTAAGAAAGTACGAAATTCCGCTGGAGCAATTGGAAACAACTCATCTGACAGAATTTATCCTTTGGCTGAATGAACTTGGCTTGGGCGCTCGCTCGCAATCTCGACTTTTATCTGCGTTGAAAACTTTTTACAAATATTTACTCACCGAAGATTTGATTCAAACCGACCCGACCGAATTGTTGGAAGGTCCACGTTTAGCACGGAAAATCCCAGAGGTATTATTTTACGAAGAAATCCAAGCGATGCTGACAACGATTGACTTGAGCGAGCCGCACGGCGTACGTAATCGTGCCATGCTGGAAACGCTTTACGCGAGCGGCTTGCGGGTGAGTGAACTGACCGACTTGCGCTTGAGCAATTTATTTTTGGACATCGGTTTTATAAAAGTCATCGGAAAAGGCGATAAAGAACGGATTGTGCCGATTGGCGAGGAAGCGATTAAACACATTCGATTGTATCAAGATGGCGTGCGCCGCTTGCAAAACAACATTCATAAAGAAGCGGAAAATATTGTTTTTTTGAATCGGCGTGGCAAGCGTTTGAGTAGAATTATGGTGTTTATGATTGTAAAAGAATGTGCAGAACGCGCTGGTATTCAAAAGAATGTGAGTCCGCATACCTTTCGGCATTCGTTTGCTACGCATCTGGTTGAAGGTGGCGCTGATCTAAAAGCCATCCAAGATATGCTGGGGCATGAATCTATTTTGACGACAGAAATTTATACCCATTTGGATACGGAATTTTTGCGGGAGACGGTGCTGCAATTTCATCCGCGCAATCAGCGCAGAGGATGAGAAGATAGGAGGATAAAACTAAGTTTTGAGCATTGCCCTAAGGTCGTCCGTGTTCATTACATCATGGAATCCTTTTGATTTCAAGCCTTGATATAACGGTTTGTCGCCTGTCCAAAGTTTTGCTTGCGAATGTAAAGCCAGCGCAACGTGACTAATATCATTAACATCAACGCCTTGCGTCAATTCTTTTGCTTTTTGCCAACTGCTTTGAGATAGATAGCTTTCATTTACAAAATTTATACGCTTTATAATAAGATATAATAATTCAAGCAAATCTTTTTCGGATAATTTAGAAGCTTTCCGGATTTTATCTTTTTTATCAAAAAGTTCGACATATAAATAATAGCAAGAAAAAAGTTCAAATTCTGCCAATTCTTGAATGAGCAAGGAACCTACCACGCCATTTGGCGTAATAAGTGTACTTATCAAAATATTCGTATCCACTACAATCTTCATAAATTGGTGTAAATACGGTTTGCTTTTGCTAATTCTTTATTGATTTCATCGGATAACTGCGCTACATCTTCCGGAGTAGCCTGACTCTTGGACACTAAAAATTTGTACCGTAATAAATCCAAAAAATTTTGAATATCCGCAGTAGCGATTAAATCGGCAGGTATAGTGATAATTATTTCACTCCCATTATTTATAACACTCATAGAAATGGTCTTTTATTATTCTACAATTTTATAACAGAAATAGTTTCCAATTTTGAGTATTACTACAAACTGCCCACTCCCTACTGCCCACTGCCTACTTTTTCCACCGCGTGTCCGCCAAATTCATTCCGCAACGCCGCTACGACCTTCCCCGAAAACGTATCCGCTTGCTGCGAACGATGCCGCATCATCAGCGACAAAACCATAATCGGAGTAGGAACGCCCAAATCCAGCGCGGTCTCCACTGACCACTGTCCTTCGCCCGACGCATGAACGATACCTTTAATACCATCCAAATTTTCGTCTTTTGAAAACGCACTTTCCGTCAATTCCATGAGCCAACTGCGGATGACCGAACCATGATTCCAAACCTTTGCCACTTTCTCAAAATCCATGTCAAAACCACTGGCTTTCAGCAATTCAAAACCCTCGCCAATCGCTTGCATCATGCCATATTCGATGCCGTTGTGTACCATTTTTACAAAATGACCGCTGCCTGCTGCACCTGTGTACAAGTAGCCGTTTTCGATGGAAATCGCTTTGAAAAAATGTTCTAATTGGTCAAAAACCGCCCGCTCACCGCCTACCATTGTGCAAGCCCCTTCCAACGCGCCGCTCGTGCCACCACTCGTACCACAATCTAAAAAATGAATCCCTTTCGCTTTCAATTGGTCATTTCGACGAATGGAATCTTTATAGAATGCGTTACCGCCGTCAATCACAATATCGCCTTCGCTCAATAAACTCGACAAATCCTGAATGACTTGCTCCGTGGGCGCACCCGCTGGCACCATGCTCCAAATGACTTTGGGCGAGGGCAGTTTAGCGACCAAATCTTGCAAAGAATTGACAGATTCCACGCCTTTTTCATTCGCCAATGCCACATTTGATTGGGACACATCGTAGCCGAAAACGGTGAAGCCATTGCGCTCCATGTTTAGCGCAAGATTGAAGCCCATTTTACCCAAGCCGATAAGACCAACACTTTTTATCATTATTACTAATTTTATTGTAGAGGGTAGAGGGAATATGGGAGAGGGACAAAGCACTCTCGTGTCGAGTTAGCAGCCCTGTGTCCCTCTTCTCTCTACCTTCATCCTTATACAAAAATATCCAATATTAAACATCCAATCAACCCAACTACCGACACTATCGTCTCCATCACTGTCCACGAGCGCAGCGTTTGCCCGACCGTAAGGTTAAAATATTCTTTAAATAACCAAAAACCTGTGTCATTGACGTGCGAGAGCATTAGGCTGCCTGCGCCCGTCGCCAGCACGAGGAGTTCAGCGTTGGCGCCCGTTTGAGTCACCAGCGGTGCTGCGATGCCTGCCGCTGTCATGCCTGCTACGGTTGCCGAGCCGAGTGCCACCCGTAGCGCCGCCGCAATACTCCACGCCAGCACAATGGGAGAAGCATTCGTGCCGCTCATCAAATCTACGATATAATTGCTGATACCGCTGTCAACGAGCACTTGTTTGAACGCACCGCCTGCCGCCAAAATAAGCAGAATCATCGCCGAAGCTTTAATAGCATCGCTCAAGCTGTCCATAACCTCCGAAATCTTTCTACCCAATCGAGTGCCCAAAGCATAAATAGCAAACCACAACGACACGAACAGTGCCATGACGGGGTCGCCTAAAAATGCAAAAATTTTATACAAAATACTGTCAGGCGGCAAATTTAAATTGGCAATGGCAGCCAATGCCATAAGTAACACCGGCATCAGCGCCGTGAGTACGCTGATCCAAAAAGACGGCAGCAAATCCGCCTCTATCTCACGCATTTTGTACAAATCAAAATTAGGTGTCGTAAATTTCTTTTTAAACGTGCTACCAAACAATACGCCAGCGATAATGACCGTCGGAAGGGCGAGGAGTAATCCATATATCAAAGTCCAACTGACATCGGCTTCGTAAAATTTCACGATGGCAACGGGTGAAGGATGCGGCGGCAGAAATCCATGCGTGGTGGACAAAGCGGACACCATTGGAATGCCCACGTACAAAATCGGCAGCCCCGTCACCTTCGTCACCGCAAAAATAATGGGAATCACCATCAAAAAACCGACATTATAAAATAGGGGAATGCCCACGATAAAACCCGTCAACACCATCGCCCATTGAATATTTTTCAATCCAAAAGTGCGAATCAAACGATTGGTAATCACTTGCGCGGCACCACTCTCGGCAATAATCGCGCCCAGCATCGCTCCGAAACCCAGCACCAGCGCCAAATCACTCAAGGTACTGCCCACGCCTTTTTGAATAGACGTCACCACCGTTTTCGGCTCCATGCCAATGGCAAGTCCCACGCCGAGTGCCACAACAATCAGCGCCAAAAACGTATTAATCTTGCCATATAAAATGAGCCACAGGAGAACGGCGATACCGAGTAAGACGATAAGGAGTGGCATGATGTGGGTTTTAGGTGTTCGTTTAGTCGTATCGTTTTAAATCAGCACAAGTAACTAAAATCTGCGCTATCTGCGAAATCTGCGGGAGAAAAATGTCTGAATCAGCATTTATAGCATTATAGAATTTACAAAATTCGCGTTTAACACTGCGCCCTCTGCGCCTCTGCGGTTAAAAAAACGCGGTGAGGGTTCTCATAAGGGCAATTAGAATAAAAAAACTACGTGTTCCTAACAGTTAAAAACTTTGGATATAATTGTTCAAAAACCGCAAATCGCTTTTGATACCTTACATAATTCTCCACATTCGGCTCAAACGTGCGCTTCGTACCAATCATCTTTTTCGCCTCCTTAAAATCTTGCATTAAACCCAACGCTTTCATGCCCAACAAAAACGCACCAAACGCCGAGCCTTCTTCATGGTCTAAAATATGCACTTGTTTCCCAAAAATATCTGCCAGCATTTGCATCAAAATAGGAACCTCTGCCAAGCCGCCGTTTACACACAAATGCTGAATTTCGCCTATCGTTTCCTCAATTGCCTTTCCAATTTGAAACACATTGTATAAAATACCTTCCAGCACCGCCCGTTGAAAGTGGAGTACCGTGTGATTTTTAGAAACGCCAAAGAAAATACCTTGCGCGTCCGCATCCCACACAGGCGCACGCTCGCCCGTGAGGTAAGGAAGAAAAAGCAGTCCGTCCGCGCCAATTGGAACCGCCGCGATGTCGTCAATTTTATGCAACGCCTGTTCTTTGGACAAACCCGTACCGAGAAAATGATGTGCAAACCACTGATACACAATGCCGCCATTATTCGACGCACCGCCGGAAACGTATAATTCCTCGGTCAACAAATAATTGAAAATACGTTCCTCCTCATCATAAACTGCCTCCTTGCCCGTCATGCGGATGGCAGCACTCGTGCCTAAAGTAATAGCCGTTTCGCCTTTTTCCAAAGCCAATGCGCCTAAATTAGCCGAGCAACCATCACTTGCACCAATAACAACGGGTGTATTTTGTGGAATTTGTAATTCTTCTAAAATTTCCGATTTGCAATTGTTTAAAATAAACGTCGTCGAAACTGGCTCTGACAATTGTTCTTTGTGAATGCCTGCAAACTCCAAAGCCGGTGCGTACCAATCCAACTTTTTATTATCAAACAAACCCGTCGCCGAAGCAATCGAGTAATCCACTACCCATATTCCAAACCAATGAAACGTCACATATTCTTTAATGCCAATGAATTTGTAAGTCTGCTGAAACACCTCCGGCTCGTGGTCGCGCAGCCACGCAATCTTGCACAGCGGCGACATGGGATGAATGGGCGTACCCGTATTTTTGTAAATAGCTTTGCCAATGATTGTGCCTTTGAGGGCTTTGGCGTAATCCTCGCTACGATTGTCCGCCCAAGTGATGCAAGGCGTGAGTGCCTGCCCCTGCGCATCCACCGCAATGACACTGTGCATCGCCGCACCGAGACTCACGCCCAAGGGCGGCTGACCCAAATATTGTAGCACCGCCTTCATACTGTCCAACACGGCTTGCAAAATGAGCATCGGATTCTGCTCCTGCCACCCTGCGTGTGGACTGTCGAGCGGATACGCCACGCTTTCCTGATGCAGGAATTTTCCGTCGGTCGAAAACGCAACGCTGCGAGTGCTGGAAGTGCCGATGTCAATAGCGATTAGATAATTCAAGGTTTTTTAGTTTGGAAGTTTGGTGTTTGGAAGTTTGAAGTTAACTCGTCAAAGATAAACGGGAAAGCTGAAAATGGGAAAAAATTTTGGGTTGGGTTTCAGTGGCATTCTTACAGCTATTGAGACGCTGACATAAGGAGACTATTCATCACGCCGCAATTTTAATCATTTGCCCGGATAGCAATAACTTTGCGTAATTCAAACTTGCCAAAATATCCTCTTTTTCCAACTCTGGATGGTCTTCCAAAATTTCGGCAATATTCATACCCGCACCCAGTAAATCAAGTATGACCTTCACGGGCCAACGCATTCCGCGAATGCAGGGCTTTCCATGACAAACTTCTGTATCAATCGTTATGCGTTCTAAATATTCCATACTGTTATTGCTCTTTGTGGCAAAGTTAAAAAAAATTCTGCTTGTAAAGCACGCCCGACCGACGCTCTGCTCCCATCTTCCAATCGCTCGTCGGCATCCTCGGTGTCATTTATCGCGACTCGGAAAAAATTGCCAATACAATCCTCACCAAAAGGTAGCCAAACCTTACCCGTCTTTTAAAGCTTCTTCCCGCCCTCCATCGAGCGCAAATTGTGGACTTGTGAGTGCAGGTCATGGCAGTCATGGCGTCATCCCACGGCGGCGTGGCCTCCCTTCGTGGACTCCTAGAATCATTCTACGACCTCGTGGCGTCCTGTCGTGGCGTCGTGGAAACGTCCTAGCATCGTAGCCTCGTTCCCTGGCATCGTCGGGGTCATCTCGTGGCATCGTGGAGGCATCTCGCGGCATCCTGAAATCATTGCGTGGACTCGTAGAATCATTCCACGGCGTCGTGGAAATTTCATAGCCTCGTAGAATCGTTTCATGGAGTCGAGAGGGGCATCTCCGGGCATCATTAAATCAATTCCGTGGGCTCGTGGAGTCACTTCATGGGTTCGTGGAGTCACTTCATGGGGTTCGTGGAGTCATCTTATGAGGTCATAAATAGCCTGTACGGGCGACCTTTAATCGCCACGCCCGTATGGCGGCGACTAAAGCTCGCCGGTACGGAGCGCCTCGATACGCGCGCGCGCGCCATCTAAATCCTCTTTGATTGGAGGTAATTCGGTTTGCTCCCAAAGCACTTGCCAGCCGGCAGCAGCTTTTTCGTAAAGGGGTAAGGCTTCTTCGTTGCGGTCTAAAGCTGCTAACACCTCTCCCAAATCGCGCCAAGAATAGCAAAGGTTATTTTGCCAATTCATATTTTGTGGATTGGCAATAGCGATTTCTTCGGTAAGTTGTAAATCCTGTTGTAAATAAGGTAGCGCCTTTTCCAACTCATTTTGTTCTAACCACAAAAGCCCCAGCTTATTGTAGGAAATCGTCAGCCCGTTTTTCAGGTTTTCGTTGTGGGAATTGGCACGGTAAAGTTCTTCGCAATGTTGATTGTACTTTTCAAAGAAGGCTAAAGCTTGGTTGAAATCGCCTTTGTCTTGCCACAAGTCGCCGAGGTCAGAATAGGAAATGGCGAGCCCGTTTTTGAGGTTTTCGTTGTGGGGATTGGCACGGTAGAGTTCTTCAAAAAGATCAGCCTCTTTTTCAAAGAATTGGAGGGCTTGGTTGAAATCGCCTTTGGCTTGCCACAAATCGCCGAGTTTAGAATAGGAAATGGCGAGCCCGTTTTTGAGGGTTTCGGAGTGGGGATTGTCGCGGTAGAGTTGTTCGGTTAATTCAGCATCTTTTTCAAAGAAAAGGAGGGCTTGGTTGAAATCGCCTTTGGCTTGCCACAAAGTGCCGAGTTTAGCATAGGAAATGGCGAGCCCGTTTTTGAGGGTTTCGGAGTGGGGATTGTCGCGGTAGAGCTCCTCATTAAACTGATTGTATTTTTCAAAGAAAAGGAGGGCTTGGTTGAAATCGCCTTTGGCTTGCCACAAAGTGCCGAGTTTAGCATAGGAAATGGCGAGTTCATTTTTAATTAGCTCGTGATGAGGATTTGTAAAATATAGTTTCTGAATCAACTCGTTTAACTTTTCAAAAAATTCCAACGCTTTGTCAAATTCGCCTTTATTTTTCCATAAATCCCCTAATCTTTCGTAAGCGATACACAAACCATAACCGAGGGTTTCGGAGTGGGGATTGTCGAGGTAGAGTTGTTCGCCGAGTTGCGCGCGTTTTTCAAAGAAAAGGAGGGCTTGGTTGAAATCACCTTTTTGTTGCCACAAATCGCCGAGGCGTTCATAGGAAATGGCGAGTCGGTTTTTTAAGAGTTCCGTAGGCGTTTGTTGTTCCAGCTTTTCAGATAAAGTTAGATCTTTGGTAAACCAGCTTTCTGCTTCTATAAAGTTCCCCAATTCATAATACAAATCACCTATTTGCGTGTAAGTGTAGGACAAGCGTTCATTTTGAATACCTTCCGTTTCCATTTTTTCAATTGCCTTGCGATAGCGATTGGAAGCATTCTCATAGTGTTTCGCATTAAAATAAATATCGGCGATATCAATACATTTATCTGCGTCTTCCTCCGGCAGCGCATCGGCGTAGGTATGGAGCAGCTCGAGCGCAGGCTGGTGCAAGTCCAATTCTGAATAAGTAGTAGCCAGCGGCAGGGCGATGTCTCGTGCAATGCGGGTGCGCGTGTAGCCACCAGCTTCGGCTTCGTGGAGTTGTTTTTTGAGCAGGTTTACTTTTAGGGTGAGGGCTTCGTAGTCTTCGGGGTTGCGGCTTTCCGAATTGAAGCGGCTTTCTAAGTGTCCGTCTTTTGCCAGCAGCGTTTCACCAGCTTCAAAGATGACGGTGGTGAGCCGCCGCTGCGAGAAAAGGTCGGCGGCTTGATTGCTGATGAGCGCGAGATTGCCCTTGCTCACCCAAAACACCAGTGGAATATTGAGTTGGTGCAGGGCTTCGCGGGAGAAGTTGAGTTCTTGTAGGAAAGCGGTACCGCGTTGGCGGAGGCAGTCGTCGAGGTTTTTTATAATGAGTCCGTCGGGTGCAGGGTCACGCGCTATATGTTCGCGCAGTTGTTCCATGATGCCCGTTTCTTCAGCTTCCAAGTCAAAACCGAAGGTATAGATGCTTTTGCCTTGGGCTCTGACTTTATCAAGGAGGGTGTCATTGATTTGGGGTATCATGCCCTGGTGCTCGGCGACCGCGAAGACATAGCCGCCTTCGCCCTCGCGGGTAAGGAAGCGCACGAGGGTATTGAGGTCTTGGTAGTAGGAAGGGGTGAGTTGAGTCATGTTTCAGTAGGCAGTTAGCGGTTAGCAGTAGGCAGTCCGCATTATTTTTAAGTTCTATTTCAATCAACATAACTTGTCCTCTACGAATGTCGGGATTACCACATCAGCATATTAGCACATTACAATTTTCCTCTTTCGCGTAAGATGTCTTTCACAATGGGGTGTACGTCGCACCAGCCTTCGCCGTTGTAGCCGAGGATGCAGAGGTTTTGCTTGAGGTGCATTTCCTCTTCGGTATTGTCCAATTGCTTGGTTGTGCTTTTGGTTAATTTTACTAGGGTTTCGTAGTATTTCTCTACAGGGTATTTGATGTTACCTACCACGTTGTCAGCGATGGTATTGGCGTACTCGCGTTTGAGTTTTTGGTAAGCCTGAAAGCGGTCGTCCTCGGTGATTATTTCTCGGTCATGGTCGGCGGCGTTATCGGCGGCTTCTCGAATCATTAGGAATAAGTCGCGCAAGCAGCCACCGCTCTGGCGAATCATGGTATTGAGAATCTCTTGATTTTCAAAAAGCGTTTGATAGTTCATCCGAGCGCTGACGATGTCGCACATGGTTTGCATTCCTTCCGCCTCGGGCGTACCATCCTTTTGAGCAACCTTTATCATCGGCAATTCGTACAGATTGGTAAAGTAAGTTTTGATATTGTTAAAGCGAATGCTGTGGTACAAGGCGATCGGGAAGGTGTAAATTACATTGGTGCGCAGTTGCACGAGTTGATTGGTATAATTGAAAAATAATTCTTGTGCGCGGTCGAGGGGAATCTTGTCGAGGTCTTCGATGATGAGTACCAAGTCCTTTAAGCCCTGCGCGGGAAGCTGTTGGCGTATTTCTGTAATTAGTGTATTGCAATGCTGAATTAAATCGGATAGCTTGGGCTCTACATTCGTTTTGAGTGTCTCTTTCAGCGAGCGGCTGCTTTTGGCGGAGAGTTTGAATTTGTAAAAGAACGTTTGCAAGTAAGGAATGCCATAGTTGCCTTCTGCACCGACCTCGGCTTCGGCTCCCAAATTATACTTTTCCCGAATTTCTTCAATCTCCTTGGTGCCAAGCCAGTGTTGGATGCTTTGCAAGTATTCTTTACTGATACGGAAATTACGTTCTTTGGCGACATCAAAAAGTCGTTCCATGGTGACAATGAACAGTTCGATGTAATTCAACTGTACGGGGTCGAGTTCTTCCATCACCGAAAAATTCAGCACTAGAAAGTCATTCTGAATATCCTTTTGTAAATGATTGAGTTCTGTGCTTTTGCCACAACCTTTATACCCGACGAATAGCAGTTGCTCGTCAGAATCTTGATTTTGCCGCAAAATGCGGGCAATACGTCTGCGCGGCTCTACTCCACCCCTGGCTTCTGTAGTGTTTTGATAAAAAGCGTCCATATCTTCCATGTGAAGTGGTTCGCCTTTAAAAGCTTTATATATTTGGTCAATCCTTTCGGCTTTGACAATGCTCATAGCTTGGTACGTTTTTAGACTAGCAAAGGTAAAAATTTGTCGTGGGGTTTTAACAAAATTTACAAAAGCTTGGTTGAATAACACTTTGGTAACGAACGGCAAACGGTCAACATCCTAAATTTTTCTTTCCTTTGCATTTTGAAAACGTTATTTGAAAACCGGATAGGTTTGAGGAAAGAAATATGTACCGATACTTTTTAATGATCATAGTGCTTATACTCCTCGCTCGCTGCGCCAGCATCGTGCCGCCCGTGGGTGGACCACGCGATGAAACGCCGCCGCAGCTCGTCGTGGAGGAATCTACGCCCAATAAGCAAGTGAACTTCCAAAAGCAGCGCATTGAACTGACGTTTGATGAGTTTGTGTCGCTGGAAGATGTGTTCAACCAAGTCGTGGTGTCGCCGCCGCTGCAGTATCGTCCGACGTTGTCGCTGAAAGGGAAGACCTTGCGCATAGATTTTGATTCACGGGACACGCTGCGCGCGAATGCTACTTATACCATCAATTTTGGAGAAGCCGTACAAGATTTAAATGAAAAGAATCCAGCGGAGAACTTACGTTTTGTATTTGCAACGGGACCATATCTAGATTCACTTTCGGTGACGGGAAAAATCGTGGATGCGCGTACTGGCGAGCCGCAGAAGGAAGTGCTGTTTATGTTGTACGATAATTTGTCGGATACAGTAGTGCGCACGATTCGACCTTTCTACTTTGCAAGAACAGATACGTCTGGGACTTTTTTGATTGAAAATGTACGAGCAGGCACGTTCAAAGGTTTTGCATTGAAGGATGCGAATTTGAATTACAAATTTGACCAAGCCAATGAATTGATTGGTTTTCCAGATTCCTTGATTCAAGTAGCAGATAGCACGTCGCCTGTGAATATTCGTTTGTTTGGAGATGAACGCGTGGTGCGGCTTTTAGAGTCGGATGTGGAAACGTATGGGCAAGTAAAATTGACCTTCAATCAAGCACCAAAAGATTTGAAATTAGATTTTGCGTATCAGAATCGCAATCAACAGGTTGTGTATGAATATGACTTAGACACGGTACGCGTTTGGTATGATTTGGAGTCGCCTGCCGATTGGGAATTATATGTAAGTCAGGACACTTTTTGGCGGGATACGGTGGCGATAAAAGCATTAGACCGAGGCACGTATTTGCAAAATGCGCGGCTGGCACAAACCAATCAGCGCGTGACGGATGCGGCTATTTCCTTGAATCCAGACCGATTTGTACAAGTGGAATTTAATTATCCGCTCGTTTCTTTTGATACCGCAAGGATTCGAATGTATGAAGATAGTGTTCGGCAAGTCATTCAACCCGTCATCTCCATTGATTCGCTTGCGCCGCGCAATTTAAACCTGCGCTACACTTGGAAAGAAGATGTGAATTATGTTTTAGAAATCCTGCCCAGTGCCGTGCGAGATTTATATCAATTGGCAAATAATGATACTTTATTGCTGACCTATCGGGCCGCGCCGCGCAAGAGTTTTGGCAGTATCAATCTAACTATTGACAGCTTAGACGCTTCAATGAATTATGTGGTGGAAGTCTTTTATCAGGAAACAAATTTGGTGGAAACGTTTTTTATAAGCGGCGTTAATTCTACACAACGACAATTGCAAACGCTGCCGCCGGGCGAGTACTCAATCCAAATCACAACCGACTTAAATAACAACGGCCGCTGGGACACGGGCAACTACGACGAAATGCGACAACCTGAACCCATCAGCCGCCGAAAGTTGGAGACGCTGCGGGCGAATTGGACGGTGGATGGGAAAGTAATTTTGGAGGATGGAAGATAGGAGGATAGGAGGATGCGCTCATTGCTTGTTCGCCTTCGGAGGGATTTTTTTGATGAGCATGATTAAACGAGGATGTAGTTAAATAATTATAATAAGGGCTCTGCGCCTCTGCGCCACCGCTAAAGCTAAGGCGACACGCGGTGCGGCAAAAAAAAATGCGGTAAGGGCTATAAAAATTGGCTAATTGACTAAATGTAAAAAACCTACGTATGTTATGTACCTTATATGTTTGTGGTAAGAAAAACGCTGGAAGAGCAGTTGTGATATTGCTTGTGTTACTTTATAATAACTTTATTTTCGCGCAGCAGAATATTTTGCAACAGATTTTAAATCAACACCCCACAGATTTTGATACGATTTTAAAACAGCCTGATAAATATCAAGTCCAAATCATTTACACCCAAATAAACCGGGATGCCCAGAATCGGCCGCGTTTCAAAACTTACACGGTCGGCTTAGACACCAATCTTTATTTCTACCCTGCAAGTACGGTCAAAATGCCTGCCACATTTATGGCATTAGAAAAGCTGAACGAATTGAAAATCAAGGGTTTAGATAAAAATGTAGCGATGATAACCGGCGCAGCGCGTTTCCCGCAAAGCCCTGTTACGGACGATTCTACGGCTGAAAATTTAACGCCTTCTATCGCCCACTACATCAAAAAAATCTTCTTAGTGAGTGACAACGACGCGTACAATCGCTTGTATGAATTTCTCGGTCAGGAATATTTCAACAGAAAATTACACGAAAAAGGGTACCGCAGCACGCGCTTAATACATCGCTTGTCGGTCACTGGATTTGATGCAGAAGCCAATCGCCATACAAATCCCGCGAGTTTCAGCAGTGCGGATAAATTGTTATATCATCAAGGAGAGATATACAGTCAGTGGGATGCCCAATTGAAATTGGAAGGCGAGCGCAAGGGAAAAGGGTATCAAAATAGCGAAGAAAAAATCGTGAACGAGCCATTCGATTTTTCTGGACGGAATTTTATTTCGTTGCTGGATTTACATCGAATGTTGACTGCCGTTCTTTTGCCGGAAGGCGTTGCAGAAAAAGAGCGTTTCAATTTGACAGAAACGGATTATCGCTTCCTGTACACCTATATGTCCATGCGTCCGCGGGAGAGCCAGTTTCCAAATTATGATGAAAAAGAATATTGGGACAGCTATGTAAAGTTTTTCTTGTTTGGTGATAAAAAAGACAAAATATCCGACAGTGTACGCATTTTTAATAAAGTAGGAGAAGCGTATGGAACGCTCACGGACGTTGCGTATATCGTTGATTTTGAGCAAAATATAGAATATTTACTTTCAGCAACTATTTTAGTCAACGCGGATGGCATTTTCAACGACGGCATTTATGAATACGACGAAACTGGTTTTCCATTTCTGGCAAAGTTGGGACGAGCGGTATATGATTTTGAAAAAAAGCGGGTGAAGAAGTACGCGCCGGATTTGACAAAATTTAAATTGGATTACAAAAATTGATAAAGATGCCAGATAAAAAGATGCCAGATGCCAGATTAGGAGATGCCAGATACTAAATGCCAGACTAAAATACCACTCATGCAAGTAGAAAATAAATCATTCGTTCTTTCTGCCCAACAGGAAAAATCGCTTTTTTGGTTGGATAAAACCGCTGAAATATTAGACAATCGCTTTCGCATTCCCTTCACCAATATTCGTTTTGGATTGGATTCTATCATCGGTTTATTTCCGTATGTAAGGGGATATGGCGGGCTTTGCAATTTCTGGCGTGCTGTTGCTCGTCATGGCGCGAAACGGCGCAAGCGGTATGGTCGCATTGAAAATGGCGGGTAATATTCTACTTGATTCGGCGGTCGGCGTGATACCTTTTCTTGGAGATATTTTTGATTTTCGGTACAAATCGAATACGCGAAACGTGCGGCTGTTGCAAGCGCATTACCGCGAAGGAAAGCATGAGGGTAGCGCACGAGGCGTGATTTTGATTGTGCTGGCGGCATTGGCATTGTCTTTGTTTATAATGCTTTATATCGTTTGGAAAGTGTTAGACTGGATTTGGCAGAGTATATTTTGAGGGTGGAGGAGGTTGAGATTGAGGTCAAGGCTAAGATTGAGGTTTAGACGCTTACACTTGCCCTCAAACTTAACTTTAACACCTACCGTAACCTAACCTTTAACCTCAACCTCCTAAAACCCCATTTTTCACCCGCACCAACTCCGCTACAATACTCAACGCAATTTCCTTCGCCCCTTGCGCTCCAATATCCACCCCAACGGGCGCGTGAATGCGAGTGATGGCTTCCTCGGTAAAGCCAGCTTCCCGCAGTCGAGTCATCCGTTTTTCATGCGTTTTGCGGCTGCCGAGTGCACCGATGTAAGCGACCTTTGAGTTTAATAAAATGGTTAATGCTTGGTCATCAATCTTAGGGTCATGCGTGAGCAGCACGGCATAGGTGTAAGCATCTAATTCAAAATTCGGCAACACTTCGGCGGGCCAGTCTACGAGTAGTTGATAGGGCGGCTCTGGAAATTGCGTCTGCTCGGCAAAAGTTTGGCGTGGGTCAATTACAATCGTTTCAAAATCAAGTAGTTTTGCAAAACGAACTAATTCTACCGAAATGTGCGCCGCACCAATAATCAATAATTGACTTTTTTTAGGAAAAACGTGCAAGAACCATTTTTTATCAGATTCTTCAATAATTTGACTTTTTCCTTTTTCAAAAATATCCAAACCAATTAAAGCAAACGGATAATCGCCACTTTCCACCAACCATTGTTTATCTTTCGCTGAAATAAAATGTTGAAAATCATACGCTTCATTTATCCAACTCACCAATACGCCGCCTTCATTGTGTTGCAATGCTTGCAGCAACCGTTCGCGGGTTTCGCCCGTAGGAAAAGGCTGCACAAAAACATCCAACTCCCCGCCGCACATCAAGCCGACCGACCAAGCGTCGTCGTTGGAGATGCCGTAGTGTAATTGTTTGGGAACATTGGTTTTCAGTACTTCCAACGCTTCTTTCATTACAGCGCCTTCCACACAGCCACCGCTGACGGAGCCTGCCATTTGTCCATTCGCTGTGACGGCAAGTACCGAACCCACCGGGCGCGGCGAGCTACCCCAAGTGCGCGTGACCACGGCGAGGGCAATCGCTTTCTCTTCGGAAAGCCATTGTTGAAGTGTAGATAAGATGTCAAGCATGAAAATTGTTATTTGTTACTCGGTATCTGCAAAAATAGCGTAGAATTCCTATTATAAAGTAAAAGGAATTAAGAAATCGTTTATGTTTTTAATGCGAATATCGGGTTAACCCCGAAGGGGTGATATATTTATAGACAATTGACAATCAACGGGTTTTGAACCCCGACGGGGTGACACATTATACGTAAATAGTGTCACCCCGCTGGGGTTCAAAGTAAATTTTGTCGGTTTTTTTATAAATATGCCACCCCGTCGGGGTTAATTCCATTCATTTGAAGGGGGTTTTTGACCATTTTTAACCCGATATTCGCATTTTTAACAAAAAAATCAAACCAATCTTTGGATCACATAAATCCCACCGTAGGCGGACGAGCACGTTTCAGACAATAGGCGACGGAAGTGGTTAAAAAATAATTGAATTTGGGAAATGGGAAGGGATGGTTGTATATTCGCGCTTGAAAATATCCATAGTTTGGAGGTTTTAAGTTTTAAAATAAACAAGATGAAAACAATCTTTAATATACGAAGTCTGGTTTTAGCAGGTATTTTATCAATGGCAGTAAGTGTAATGGCACAATCGCTGCTACCGGCGGGACCCATTATCGTTCAAATGGAGGATTGTGATACCCCCAATATTATTAAAAGCGAAGAAACTTTGACTGCTCAACCAGATGCGTTTTTTCGAGATAGTTTTATCATCCTCACCTATCGTTGGCAGGGTCCATCCTCCCAAGTGATGCAATCGCAAACCGAGTCCACTTACAAAGCAACTCAAACGGCGGATTATACATTGACTGTGACGGCTCGCTCTCGCGTGGATAGTACCCTTATCAAGCAATTTAGTGACCAAGTACGGGTTATTTTTGAAGCGCGTTGTTGTGAAATTAAGATGCCGAACGCCTTTACGCCGAATGGAGACAATACCAACGATATTTTTGCGCCGGTTTTGCCGGAACATTGTAATTTAGAAATTTATGAATTACAAGTTTTCAATCGTTGGGGTAAAAAAGTGTATGATAATAAGTTGACGGATACTCAGGTTTCCGCAAATCCGACACTGGGATGGGATGGCAAAGTTGACGGCAAAGATGCCCCTTCGGATGTGTATGTGTACTGGCTTCGTTATACCGCACAAAGCGAAAGTGGAGAAAATTATATGCCGCCTTCTATCTTTAAAGGGGATGTGACGCTTATTCGGTAGTTTTAAGGTTGAGATTGACATGGAGGTTAAGATTAACAGTGTATTAATTTTTGTACAGTTGTAATAACTTTCCTGGTTTTTGTGGATATTGCACTGCTAAATATCCTGTTACCTGTTTCGTTCTGAAATGGGTTTACGTGCTTCGATTTACATCTATTTTTATCAATAATCACCTGTTTTAGTAAATCTTGGAGATTTACTAAAACTTGCCATTTACTCAAAACCAATAACCTTATTTAATATGAAAATTACATTCCAACCCAAAACCGTGCAACGCTTATTGTTAGCCTTGCTTACCACCGTGTTATTTGCTACCGCTACCTTCGCGCAAAGCGACGAAGAGACGATTCGCAACTTAGCTAAACTCGAAAATGAAGGTACGCCGATTAAACTCACCGATAACGTCGTAGTGTGGGCAGGTATTTCGGATCAACCCATCGTCGGAAAGCAAAATTGGGAAGCAAAGCGAAAAGAATTCGGCAAAGCGCGTCCGAACACAAAGTTCAACCGCGTACCGGAGCGCATCGTCATTTCCGAATCCAAAGACTTGGCGTACGAATACGGTGCGCACGCTTCCAGTTGGGACAAGCCCGAAGGCGGACGTGCTGAAAACGCAGGCTATTATATGCGCGTGTGGCGTAAAGTGAATGGAGAGTGGCTGCAAGAGGCGTTTTTTATACGATTGACGGAGTAGAAACTTTCAGGGGATAAAGCGTCCTACGGCTTGGAGCCGCTTTATCCCTTGAAATCATTTCGGGACGTGCTGAAGTCATTTCGCGACGCCGTCCAGTCATCCGACGAGCCCGCTGGGTCATTCGCTCACGTCGCCGGGTCATTCGCTCACGCCGTCCAGTCATTCGCTCACGTCGCCGAATCATTCGCTCACGTCGCCGAATCATTCGCTCACGTCGCCGAATCATTCGCTCACGCCGTCCAGTCATTCGCTCACGTCGCCGAGTCATTCGCTCACGCCGCCCAGTCATTCGCTCACGCCGCCCAGTCATTCGCTCACGTCGCCGAATCATTCGCTCACGTCGCCGAATCATTCGCTCACGTCGCCGAATCATCTGACCACGCCGTCCAGTCATTCAGTGCGCCTGCAAAATCATTGGTTATCAAAGTTTTAGGAAATTTTGAAGATTTTCTAAAGCTGCGCCAGTACCTTTTCAATGCCTTTTTCGACGGAGAGCCAGGCGTCTTTAGGGTCGCTCCATTTGGTAATGGATTTGCTTTATTGGAGATGGGAGAGTTGCTCTTTTATCACCTGGATTTCTTTTTCGAGTTCTTCTAAATTGGTTGTGAGGGCATATTTTTGTGCGACATCAGAAATGGGGACTTGCGCTTCTAAAAAAGCATTTTTCTTTTCTATCAACCTTAAAAGGTAATTTTCTAAGCCCTTTCTTTCTAAATCTATAAGCCAGGCACTTGTCTTTAAATCTACTTGAATGATATCGGGCAACTGCTCGGCTAAGGATTTCTTTTCTTGCACTACTATTTCCTCCTGCTCCGATTGGCGCACTGCGCGATTGCGAATCACACTCAAGTCAATCGGGCTATAATTTTCTTGGTCATCCAATACGCTCCACCACTGCGCGGCTGCTTCGACTTTATCTTCTTGCTCTAGTTCTTGGATGATTTCGTGTAGCCAACGATTGATGGCACTTTCTTCAATGCTCAGTAGCAAGTCATTATTTTGATAATCCGCTTCTACGATAAAAATACCTTCGACGGTATCAATTAGAATACCATTGCGCCAGATGTATTCCAGATTGGTTTTCTGACCTAAGTTGGCAATAAAGGTCTGAATGCGGTAATAATTCAAATAATCGTAGCGGCGGCGGTAATATTTTATCGCTGTTTTTCTGCGTTCCCAGAGCTTCACTGCCTTATCGGGCATCGCTTGTTGCAAAAACTCAGGAAAAATATAATAGGTATCTTCGGTTTCTTCCTCTTGTTGTTTGCTTTCTGGGAGTCGAAAACACAGCGCACAACTGCGCATGAGATTCAAAAACAATCCCTTCTCTTTGGGTTGGTAATCCCCTTCAAAAGCGCGAAAAATATGTTTCACCCGCACTTTCCCGAACCAGTCTTTGCGCATATTGTCATAAAAGTCACTGCTATGATGCAGGGGTTTGTAGATGGCATCCAAAGCCCAGCGCTGGTCAGCGATGATGGTATCTTTTAAATATTGCTCATTGTAATAAATAATACCCTTGTGATGCAATAAAGTGAGCAAAGAAGGAATGGAAATTTCCAGTACGCCACAGTCCTCGCGGCAGCGGCGCTCAAACTCGGCGTAGGGCAGCAGGCGCTCTGGGTTCGTGCTACCCTGATTGTCCAAAAAATACTGCTGCACGGCTACCCACGATTTTGGCATGGGCATACCGTATTCGTGCAAGTCGAGGGCATTTTCATGTAAGGCAAGCCGCAAGGATGGAATGCCTTTGCCAGTCCACGCACTGACGTACTTGATGTCTTCTATGGTATCAAACTTAGCCAGTAGCTGCCGCACGGGTAGGTATTTTTCAGGGTATGTATCCATTTTGTTCTGTACGACTATCATTTTGCTATCGGGGCTCAGTGCTTGTACCGTTTCAATCCAATATTGCAAGCTTAGATTGCGGTTCTCCTCTTCGATTTTTAGGCGGTTGGGCATAGGCTTATTTTCCTCGGCGCTGCGTTCAGTCGCGGGGTCGAACAAAATGAGCTGAATAGCTTCGGAGGCGAGAAAGAGCCGATGCGTGCCGTGAAAAATTTCCTGCCCACCAAAGTCCCAGATGCAAAACAGTACAGATTGTTCTTCTTCGTAAGCCCACTGCTCCAACTGAATACCATCCGTTGATTTTTTGTCTTCCTTACACTTGCCTTCCTTCAGCGCGTGTACCAAGGTGCTTTTGCCCGTATTGCTATTGCCGGTGAGCATAAGCTTCACCGTATGATTGGGCTGGGTATTTTCCATATCGGCAGTCTCCGCCCACCACGCGCAGAGGTGAGGAAGGCAATTGTATTCTTCCACCAGAGCTTTAGGAATTTTTTTGATGGGATTGCCAGAGGCTCTTACTTCTTGTAAATTAGGTAGCGATTGTAATACGCTTAAGTCGCTGATTTGATTGCCGCTGAGGTCGAGGGTCGTTAAGTTGGTCAATTTTTCGAGGACGCCAATCTCGGTCAGGCTATTGGAGCTGAGGTCGAGGGTCGTTAAGTTGGTCAATTTTTCGAGGACGGAAAAATCTTTGATTTGTTTATTGTCGCTGAGGTAGAGGGTCGTTAAGTTGGTCAATTTTTCGAGGACGGAAAAATCTTTGATTTGTTTATTGTCGCTGAGGTAGAGGGTCGTTAAGTTGGTCAATTTTTCGAGGACGCCAATCTCGGTCAGGCTATTGGAGCGGAGGTTGAGGGTCGTTAAGTTGGTCAATTTTTCGAGGACGCCAATCTCGGTCAGGCTATTGTAGCTGAGGTCGAGGGTCGTTAAGTTGGTCAATTTTTCGAGGACGCCAATCTCGGTCAGGCTATTGGAGCGGAGGTTGAGGGTCGTTAAGTTGGTCAATTTTTCGAGGACGCCAATATCATTTATCCCCATTTTATCCCCATAATCTCCATCTAAGTAAAGCCGCTTTAAATTTTGTAAGCGAACTAAATGTTCTGGCAGCTTCCCTGGTAGATAGTTTCTATTTCCTTTATTGGTACTTTCTATCCATTTTCTTTTCTCAAAATCCCAGTATCCATTACTAATGATCAGCGTCTCCAACTGCTCCAGTTCAAAGAGTTCCTCCGGTAGCTCGGTGAGTCCGGTGTTTCCGAGGTCGAGGGTGTTGCTTCCTTCGGCTTTGGCTTGGCGGATGAGGTTTAGTGCGCGTTTGCTCATGTTTTCGGTTTAGTATCGGCGCGCTTTAGTCGCCGTTACATTGGTAAATATAAAGATTTGTAGCTAAATGTAAATACTTTGTCTCTTATCCGTGTAAATCCCCACCACAATATTTACAAAATTGGGCATCGGGGTCGTGTCCCTGACGGCTACAATAAGGGCAAGTCTGCGAGGTGTGTTCTTTGCGTTGGAAAACCATCTCGGCAGAAACAATACCCGTAGGCACGGCGATAATGGCATACCCCATAATCATTACAATGGCGGAAAAAAACTGCCCCAGTGGTGTGGACGGTGTAATATCGCCATACCCTACCGTGGTAAGGGTGACAATTGCCCAATAAATGCTGCGTGGAATGCTTGAAAAATCGGAATTAACCGAACCTTCTAACACATACATGACCGCCCCGATAATGAGTACCATCAGTAGCACAAAGAAGATGAATACCATGATTTTAGCGCGGCTGGCACGCAAGGCGTTCATAATCACATTGCCCGCATTGAGAAAATGACCTAACTTAAAAATCCGAAAAATCCGAATAAGCCGCATCGCCCTGATGATGAGCAAATACTGATATCCGCCCATAAAAATGCTGAGATAAGTCGGCAAAATAGCTAGTAAATCAATGATGCCAAAAAAACTCTTCGCATAGCCCAGTGGATGTTTTACACTATATAATCGCAAAACATACTCCATCGTAAAAATGATGGTAAAAGACCACTCCAGCAATAGGAAAAGATCGCCGTAGCGGTTTTGCAGGGACTGAATAGATTCTAAAATAACCACTGTGACACTTAATACAATAAGTGCCAGTAAAACAATATCGAATAGTCTCCCGGCATACGTATCGGATTCAAAAACAATCCCGTGCAGGCGATCTCGAAGTTTACGGTTCGTTGGGCGTTCGTCCATTTTTATTAATTTTTCCTTGAAAAGTAAAAGCGTTTGGCAAAAAAACGGATAGAAAGTCAATTTGTCACTTCTTTTCTCCCTTTTTCGTCCTCCTGTCACCCTTTTTTCGTGTTTTTAATAGAAAGTGGTATTCGCTATGCGGTGGCACAACGCTTGAGGATAGGAGGATGGGAAGATAGGAACACGAAACGCATCCTCCTATCTTCCTATCCTCCCATCTTCCAAACCAAAAAACATGAATCTCAATAACGTAACCACAAAATCGCAAGAAGCCGTGCAGCGCGCACAGCAGTTGGCGATGGAAAACGGCAACCAAGCTATTTTGAACGTCGTCCGCCGGAACTGCTTATGGCTGTCGGCAGTTTGTAACTTATGACAGCGTGGGGTTAAGAATGTTTGCGCTTTCTTTTGTCGGCAATGATTTTTGATATAACTTCCCATTGGGAATCGGTTTGATTGGTTTGGTAACTCATCTTATACTAATTTAATGCCAGAAGTCAGAAGTCAGATGCCAGATGCCAGAACACGTTGGAAACAGCATACTAATGTAAAAAACATACGTCGTCATTGATTGAAAATGGTATTAGATAAATTTTAAGTGTTGGTAAACGCTAATTGATCCAGCCGATTCCTATCTTTTTTTCTTTTTGGATATTTTTTAAACAACCTCTTATGAAAGAAAAAATTATTGCCTTCTGCATTTTTTACTGTTGTCTATCGCTTGTGTCTGCTCAGCAAACGGAGGCTTTTAAGAAAGGAAAGAAACCAAAACACATTGTTTTGTTCAATGGTAAAAACCTGAAGCACTGGCAAGGGGACATGGATGTCTGGCATATAGAAAATGGAGCTATTACTGCTGGTGATACCAGCATTAAGCATTTGCAAAACGATTTTCTGGCTACAAAAAAAGATTACAAAAATTTTGTACTTACACTGAAATTTAAATTGGAAGGAGGTCCCGGTTTTGTTAACTCAGGTGTTCAGGTAAATTCTCAACGAAATACGGTAGCACCTTTGAACGAAATGGTAGGGTTTCAGGCTGATATAGGTCCTGGCTATACTGGCAGCTTGTATGATGAAACGAGACGTGATATCATTTTGGCAAAAGCAGATTCGAGTATGGTGGAAAAATTGTTGCACAAAAACGATTGGAACGACTATGAAATACGATGCATTGACCGACGAATTGTTATTATATTAAACGGATTCCAAACTATTGATTATACAGAACCAGAAAACGATTATCCCGATTTTGGCAAAATAGGATTGCAGATACACAGTAATGCGAAAATGAAGATTTCATTTAAAGATATAATATTAGACCAATTTTAATTCCTATGGCTGTCGGCAGTTTGTAACTACCAACTTACAAATAACGCCCAATTTTAAACTTGGTCTATTCCACATCAGAAGTTACAAACTGCTCACAGCGTGGGTGGACTTAGAAGCAAAAAACTTTTAACCAAACACAAAAAGTTGATTAGATACATTACCGTTCAATTAACCACTGCACCCGCCATTACGCAAAACCGCTTTTGGCTACCGCAATTCTTTATACTTTTTGATTCTTTGTGGATAGATTACTGCCTGGATAAAGTTAAACTCAAGATGTTGAAGGCTTATTTTCTTATTATTTTTCTCCAACTCTAAAAATGGCGAGTATCTTAAATTAGTTCTCAACAACCAAATATCTGCACGTCTGCTTGGTCTAATATCCCAACCAAAAACGAGAGAGGGTGTTAAAAACGTAAATCTATCGTTTGTCAGGTTTATTGCATTATCTACTTCGGTAAGTCTTATATCATCGTACATAATTCCTGCACCCAAGAATGGGGCAAAACCATGATAGTCAAATAAGAACTTATAGGCTTCCAAGCCAAAACTGTTTCTTCTTAATCTTTGATTAAAGCCAAAAGCATCTCGTTCTTGGCGCATCGGTCTGAAATTAGCAGAAATTACAAACTCGTGTTTTGAAAAATGATATCCTGCTGTGATTTCTGGAAAAGTATTGGACATTGTCCTATCGTCTAAGAAGGAATATAGGTCAGTAATATAGCTGGAATTTTGTGTTGGAAAAGCCGAAGATGGACCTATTCCAAAGAACAAACCCAACGTGTTTTTACTCCGTAATATAGAGTCAAGTTGTGGGATTGGAGGCGAATAAGAACCATTTGTAAATTCAACAGAATAGTTTATTCCGAAATTTAAGAGTCCTTTTGGAAAAGAAGAAGTTGCGGTCTGCGTTCTAGATAAGTGGATATTTGTTTCGTTGTTGGGTATAAATTCATATCCTAAGTAAGCATAGATTTTTGGTGTCTGATAAGCTATACCTGCACCCAATATTGACTTTACTTGCGTCTTTCTATAATTCTCGCCTTGTATATCACTTTGGTTTAATCGTATAGGGGCGAACTTATAACTTAGGTAAGGACGTATAGCATTCTCCTTAATTGCCAATGGAAAAATGCGCATACCCGTAATGGCTCTAAATCTTATTGAATTTTCTAATTCATCCGTTCCGATTTTTCTTGATGATGTAGCTATGGATACAAAAAAGTCAGCGTGTCCCCAAAAATGTGTTGCTCCAATATTGATGGCGGGTGTAATAAAATTATTTCTGTTTAATACTTGAAGTTGATTCTGTTCATTTAGGAATGAACTTTCTTGCAAATTATGGAAATAGCTGATGTCTGCCCCAAAGTAGGATTTGGCAAAAGAATATCGTCTTTTTAAATCAACGTCCTGAGCCATTCCTTCAAGAGCCAAAAAAGTCAAAATAATTGCAAGTATTTTTTTCATTTGCTTCGTCTTTTCTTGTTATTATAATAGCCAATCATTGTATTAGCGAAGTTAAGGAGCGCATAAATACAAATCACAAGATGTTGACTTTGAGGCAATTAATTTTGCTAATACTTGTTATGCGATATAAAGTTGCGCATAACGTTTTTCGGCTTGGCGGTGTGGCGGATTTTTAGCACTAAAGTTCATACGAAACATCCCGATAGCTACCGGGACTGAACCTTGTACAAATGTTTCTTTGAAGCACGTCAGCCCGCCTTTTGCCAAACCGCTGTTAGTGGCTGGCGTTTTTCTTGTCTTTACTTTGCAAGTTTTTCAATTGTCAAACCTTGAATAATTATACTAAATAAAACGCAAAAATAGGTCGCAATTAAAAGAATATTTTTGGTTTCACTGTCTGGCAAAGATAATACTAATGCCAATGAAAGTCCGCCACGTAAACCACCCCAACTAATTATTTTTGCTTCTTTGTTTGTCAATTTTAGAAGTTTAGGAAGTACTAAATGTGGTAGATAAACAATGATAATTCTTGAAACCAATACTATTAATACTGAAATAAGTCCTACAAAAATGTAAGTTGTTTTAAAGTCGATTACAATGAGTACGAAAGCAATTAAAATGAATAAAACCGCATTTAAAATCACGTCCACTAATTCCCAAAATTTATGTACAAATTCTTGTGTTGTGTCGCTCATTGCAATGTCTTGTCTGAAATTGCCAACCATTAAACCCATTACTACCATTGACAATGCACCCGAAATGTGTATATAATTAGAAAAAGAATAACCTGCCATTACAAAAGCGAGTGTCAATAAGATTTCTGTTTGATAATGGTCAACCGATTTTAAAAGCAAATACAAGCTGTAGCCTAAAATAAGTCCCATTAATATTCCACCAATTGCTTCTTGTAAAAACAAAAATCCAAAATGCGAAAAACTAAAAGTACCTGTGCTTAAAGTATCTAACAATGCAATAAATACGACTACACCAACTCCATCATTAAATAGACTTTCACCCACAATGGTGTATTCTGTTTTTTTAGGGACATTTGCTTTTGTCAAAATCCCCAAAACAGCAATAGGGTCTGTCGGTGATATTAGTGCTCCAAAAATTAAGCAATAAATAAAGTCAATTTGTAAATTAAAGAGTTGAGTTAGCCCATAAAATAAACTTGCAATAATTATTGTTGAAAGTAAAACGCCGCCTAATGCAAATGTTGCAATTGGTTTTATTTGCTGTTTCAGGCTTTCCCAATTAGTATGTAATGCCCCTGCAAAAAGCAAAAAGCCTAATAAAATATTGATTACTATTTTGTCAATATTAGCAAGTTCAATATAGGTTTTTATTTCTTCAACAGGTATGTTCAACCAAAGTTTTGAACTGATTACAAACAAGGAAAGTATGGTCGACAAAATAAAAAGTCCGATTACAAATGGCAATTTAAATAACCGTTGATTCACATAAGCAAATCCTGCTGATAAGCAAATTAAAATGGTAAGGGCAAGATATAAACTCATCTATTATTTTGTCAATTATTGTTTTGTAAATAGTGCGTCTGTTTACGCTTGCTGCCAATGATTGTATTGGCGAAGTTAATGAGTGCATAAATACAAACCACAAGATGTTGACTTTGAGGCAATTAATTTTGCCAATACTTGTTATGCAATGTAAAGTTGCGCATAACGTTTTTCGGCTTGACGAAGGGTGGGATTTAGTATTACAAATGTTCCATTTATCACAAATACTTATTAGAACTCCAAATGTTCAATTTAGCACTTCTGCCCAGCTTTTGGCAAACCCCTGTTAGGTGCTGGCGGTTTTTTTTCAAAAAGATTTTCTTAATCTTGGTCTTTTTTGCGTAATCGTATAGTTACGTATCTTACTAAAATTAATTGTCTAACAATAATCTAAGTGTTCTTTTGTTTGATGGTTTTCATTTGTATGATATCAACTAAAAAAGCAAATGCCATTGAAAAATAAATGTATCCTTTGGGTATTTCAAAATGAAATCCTTCGGCTAATAGAGAAACACCAATTATCATTAAAAAGCATAATGCCAATATTTTAAACGATGGATGTTTTCGAATGAAATCACTTATTGGTTTTGAAGCAATAAGCATAATTATTACCGTTACTATTACTGCAGTGTACATTACCCAAAGTTCTTCAACCATCCCTACTGCAGTAATGATAGAGTCAATAGAAAATACTAAATCTAGGATTATAACTTCTGTTAATAATTTACCAAAACTCTTTACTTGTGCAGTGTTAGTAGTTTCGCCACTTGCCATTTCTGTTTTATGATAGATTTCTTTTGTGCTTTTATAAATTAGAAAAAGCCCACCAAGTATCAAAATCAATCCCTTCCCTGAAAAGTCAATTTGGAATGCCCTGAATAAAGTTTGGTCTAGCTTTAATATCCAAGAAATAAATGCTAATAAGATAAGTCTCATCGCCATTGCTAAGCCAATACCCCAATAGCGAAGTTTATTTCTTTCCTGTTCTGGCAGCTTGTCAGCCAATATTGATATGAAAATAATATTGTCTATGCCTAGAATTACTTCTAATGCAATCAAAGAAAGTAAAGGAATTATTGCGTCAATCATATTAGTTTTTTATATAATTTTTTTGTGTGTCATCCGCTACGCTTGCGCATAACGAAAAGGGCTTGCCGAAGGCAGGGGAAATAGAATTCCGTCATCCCAGCTTTAGCACAAAATTACAATAGAATTCCGAAAGTTCAATTACTTCCGTCCGCCCTTTTTTTGCCAATACCATGTTATGTTCTGGCTCTATATGTCTTGTCAAAGTCATGCAGTAGAATAGCCTACCTGAGTTATGATATTGCATCATGTTGAATTAGAAGGCTTTGTAAAAAAAAACAGTTAAAGAATAAGCGTTGGTGAAAATTATAGCAGTTTAGATTATATTTTTATAGCAATTTGCTTCATCCTTAAAAACTAATAATGGTAAAATACAACGGCATTCCAATAGTTATGTTGAACGGAAAAGTTACACCTAATGCCATTGGTATATAAAGCCCAGGGTCAGCTTTGGGTGCAGCTAAACGCATAGCGGCTGGCACTGCAATGTAAGATGCACTTGCGGCAAGTATGGCAAAGATAAATCGGTTGCCTACCTCATGTGTTACATATTGACTTACAAACGCTACAAGGCATCCGTTGATAACAGGAATAATGATCGCAAACAATGAAACGAACCAACCATACTTTTTAAATGTAGAAAATCTTTTTGCAGTTACCATCCCCATTTCTAATAAAAAGATGGCAAGAAACCCTTTGAAGATGTCGGTAGTAAATGGTTTTATTCCCTCGGCTTGTTTGGTATCTGCAATTAATCCAATCACTAAACTTCCTAAAATCATCAGCACACTTCCATTGGTAAATGAATGATGAATAACGGATTTTAAGCTCACTTCGCTTGTTCTTTCCTTATCAAATTTCATCATTAATATAACACCTACAATAATTGCTGGAGATTCCATCAGTGCCATCACCGCAACCATGTGTCCGCCAAAAGTTATTTTTTCTGCTTCTAAAAATGAGGCAGCAGCTACAAAAGTTACTGCACTTACCGAACCATAAGCAGCAGCCACAGCCCCTGCATCGCTTATACTTAATTTTCTTTTCAAAATAAAGAAAGTGTAAACTGGTATTAATGATGCTAAAGCCATTCCGAATATAAGCGAATTCACAATTTCACTCGTAAAGCCGCTATGTGCTAACTCTTGTCCGCCTTTAAAACCAATCGAAAATAAAAGATAAAGGGCAATAAATTTACTGGAGGACGCGGGTATCTCCAAATCACTTTTAACAATTGTAGCAATAATTCCCAATACAAAAAAAAGCAAAGTTGGGTTGGTAAGGTCTGAAATGAGAATATGAAAATCCATATTTATTTTGTTGCTAATTTTAGTTTGAATGCTCTGTCCCAATAGGGTTGCTGCTAATGATTTTATTGGCGAAGTTAAGGAGTGCGTAAATACAAATCATAAGATATTGACTTTGAGGCAATTAATTTTGCCAATACTTGTTATGCGATGCAAAGTTGCGCATAACGTCAGACGGCTTGGCGGTGTGGCGGATTTTTAGCACTAAAGTTCACACGAAACACAGCCTGCCGCGGCTCATCGGGGGCAGCCCGCCTTCCCGATAAATCGGGACAGGTCTTGCCAAGCCGCTGTTAGGCCTTCGCCCTTCATTTTACGCATTCTATTCCCCAAAAGCTTTTTTAAAAAACGCAAAGGTTTCTATCCAAGTTTGTTTCCTTGCATTATAGTTATCTATTGGAATACCGCCACCTGAGGCTAATGAATTCATAGATTTTTCATCATTTTGCGCTGGTAGAAGCCCAAAAATTCCATGACCTGCTTCAGCGAAGTGTAAGTGTCTAATCTCAAATGGAAATCCTTTTGTTTGCAATCTTTTTTCTATTTCGTAAGCCATAAAGGCTGACAGCCAAATGTCGTCCCGACCACCTGATGAAAGAAATATCGGACCTGATATGTTTTCAACCGGAATTGTTGCAGGGGGTATTTTATCGGGATAACTTTCTATCCCAGCTTCATAAAATTCGGCTATTCGCTTAGTAAACCATCCTGATTTGGGTTTTGCATAAGGCAAAAACGCTATTGGTTCGCCTTGATATGTCCACGAACTTTTATTCAAGCCTTTCCATTTTCCCATACCATACCAAACAACATGACTTGGTACATGAGCCGCAACTGCTTTAACAGAATTAGTTTTTGATGCCACCAACAAAGCTAATTCAGCTCCCTTTGATATTCCAAGTAATGCTATCCTTGTACTATCTACGGAGGGGTTTTTCTTCAACCACTCTATCGCTTCTATAACTTTTTCAATTCTTATTTCATTGAGTGTCTGTTTCATCGTGGATTTTGAGTATTTGAAATATCCAAACCGCATTATGATGAAACCCTCCTTCACCATTGAGTCGGCTTCTTCCTGAGTAAAGGATAAACCTCCTTCTGCTCCTCCAAGTGTAATAATCACAGGGAGCGGTTTTTGAGATGGCGGAAAATGTATGTAAGCACCCCAATCCGATTGAATTACTTTTTCAACTCTTATAGTATCTGAAGCGCTTATAATATCGCTTATAAAAACTGAAAGAATTAGAAATACTGCTCTTATAATCATAATACGCTTCATGTTTGTTGAAATTTTAGTCTTGTTTAGGGTGAGGCATAACGTTTGGCGGCTGGGCGAAGGTGGCGATTTTCACCACAAATTTTGATACAAAGCACTACTGTTTGTTGAACCACAAAACTGTCATACGAAGCCCTGAACCGCCACTTTTGCCAAACCGCTGTTAGTGGCAGTTTTTATTTCTTTTTTGTCAAGTCAATATTAAAGTTAGCATTCAGAATGATACCATTGTTTTGTTGAAACACATTTCTATTATTTACCTCCCTTCCTAATTGTAGTATTTGATTTAAATAACCTGCTTCAATTCTAACATTTGGGCTAAATCTGTAACCAAATAAAACTCCTATTCTATTTTGGTCAAAGATATTTTCATTTACATTTTTACCAAATCCAATAAAAATTTCATCATATACAGCAAAGTATGGTGTTTTGTCTTTAATTTCATTTCCTTTTAATGGAATTTGAAAGCGTAGCATATACCTAAATCTATTTAGCAAAGGAAATTCATCTTCTTTTATCAAATTAGCATTTGAATAGCGACCCACCCATCGCTGTTCAAGCATAAAACGGTGAGATAAATCAACAATAGAAACTTTATCTGTAATTGTCGCCATTTGAAATAAGCGATGTTCGGTAAAGTCTTTACCCATTCCATTAATTGGAATTTCTCCATATGGAAATGTTTCTATCCAAGCATAACCAATTCTCAATTGAACTTTTGGATTAATCTGATAATTAACGCCAATACGCAATAAGCTTTGTTGCCACTCCGGAATAATTTGATTTCTACGAAATTGATATTCCGTATGAATGCCAATTTTTTCGGACACTTTAAATGTTCCAAAATAATTATACCAACCAATAGAATTATGGTCGTTTAGACGAGTATTTTGTGCAAATGAGCTTTGAAAAAAAAGGAGCAGCAAAATTGTAAAAATGAATATGTTATTCATATTTATTTAAAATAATTTGTAGCATTTAAAACCTAATTTTAAATCTAAAAACTTGGTTTTGCATATATTTATCTTGCGTTGGCAGCCTGAACTTATTATCGTGAAAATCTACATACTGCAAATCTTTTAATCCCTCTAATTCTACTGGTAAGTGTTTGAATTGGTTGTTGTTAAGGTATAATGACTCCAAATGACTTATTTTATAAATGCTTTTGGGCAATGATTTCAAGCCATCGTTTTCAATGTGAAGTGATTTTAGGTTTGGTAGGGTGCTTAGAATAGGGATATTTTTTTCAAACTTGAAGTATTTGTCATCATTTAAAAATAGCTCTTGCAAATTGGTTAAATTAATAAAAGTTGATGGTAATACTTTAAAATCATTCCCACTCAAATCAAGGACTTTAAGGGTTTTTAGATTACCAATACCCGTTGGTATTTGTTTGAGGTGGTCGTTTTTCAAACTCAAATACTGGAGGTTGGTAAATTTCGACCAAATAGTATCTGAGATTCGCAAGTTTTGGTTGCTCAAGTTAAGCCTATAAACATTCTCGGGGTTTTTTAGAGCTTCGTCTAAACTAATGAATTCTTTGTTCAATTGAATTGAATCTAAAGCAGATTGAGCTTTTGCACTTTGAAAGAGAAAAACAAAAACCAACAAGAGAAGCGATGAATACTTTATCATATTTACAATTGAAGTGAGATGGTTGATAAAAAATAATAACTTATTTTAAAACAGCCTACAAATGTAAGTTGTAGGCTGTTTCTATTTTATTTATTTGGACTAAATGGTAATGCGGATTTATGGACGATAATTTTCAACTTACCGTCTTTTCCTTTTTTAAATACCCAGGTTTTGTCTACCATTACTTCTTTTCCGTCTTTACCTGTAACCCATACATTACCCATTGTTATGGCTACGGAACCATAAATTTGAATACCCTCATTTTTCTCTCCTGCATTGTCGTATCTTGCTTTTACCCAAGGTGCCATTGCAAAACCTTTGTCGTTTGGATAAGCAGGGTCACCACCTATAAAATAGGATAGTGCTCCTTTTTTATCATTTCTAAATGTTTGGTCGCCAAAAGCCAATGTAGGTTTAAAAAAAACCTTTCCATTATCATAATTATACGCTTCCGAAAGCACTTGTTCGGCAAAGGCTTTATAATCGCCACCTTCTTCTTTCAGTTTTCCGATTTTAACCAGAGCATCACACCACGCCTGTTGTGCAGCGTTCACTTCATCGTAAGTAATAATTTCTTGTGCGCCTTCTTCAACATAGACTAAACCTAGTTCATCAATCGTCTTTTGGACTTTTTCGTTGGTTTGTGTTAACGCTTTTTGTGCTTCTTCCTTTGCTTTATCTGTAACTTGGTTACAAGAGGTAACCAATAAACCTACAATGAGTGTTGCAAAAACTAAATTCTTTTTATTCATTTTTTATTCATTTTTAAATTTTGCCTACTTTTTAATACGGTGTTCGGCTTGTCCGTTAATTATCAGACAATGCATTTTACTTTTTGTTCGGCTAGTTTTCAAAATTGCTGCTAATGATTGTATGGGAGAAGTTAAGGAGTGCGTAAATACAAATCACAAGATATTGACTTTGATGCACTTAATTTTGCCAATACTTGTTATGCGATGTAAAGTTGCGTGTAACGCGGAGCGGCTTGGCGAAGGTGGCGATTTTCACCACAAATGTTGATGCGGAGAACCAATGTTTGATTAACCACAAATGTGTCTGCGGAGCACTGAACCGCCACTTTTGCCAAACTGCTGTTAGCTGCTGCCCTTCTTTCGCAATGTCTATTTGTTGTTCATAGCAAGTGTCAACAGAAAAAAACTTTCTGTCAATGCCCTTACACTATGAGTAATATTTTCTTGCAATGCAATCATTTGTCCTTTTTCAATTTGAGTGCTTTGTTGTTCTGCCGTGAATTCTATTTTGCCTTCTAATACCTGAACGCTTATTAGTCCGTTCGCTTTATGTGGTTTTAGTTCTGCATTTTCGTGCAGTCCAATGACAACAATTCTCATAGTTTCCGACTTAAAAATTGTAACAGAATTTCGGTCACTGTCTGCCCAAGTTGTTTCAGATTTTATTTGTTTGATGAACTCATTCAAATTCATTTCTACTAAAGGTGCATTTAAAATGCGTTCACCGTCTGGACGTTGTGGTGTCGCATCATTTGATTTATTTTCCATAATGTTATGTAATTTATTAGTGGTTAATTTTTCTACCATTTTTGAAGTGGCCTCGTCCGATGAAATACCATAACCATTTACTAAAACTCCTTTAACGTCATACTTTAGAGACGAAATAGCATATAGTATTGATTGGTAATCAGGGTCTGAATCACCTTCAAATCGATAGACTTTGTCAATTTGAAAATCGTCTGCGGATAGTGTAATATTTTTTTTATGGCATACTATGCACTCGTCTTGTATGTTAAAGTCGTGTGCGTAACCTAACTTTACAAGTTCATTTATGGTTTCTGATAATGTGCCATAATTTTCGTTTAAGTTTTTCTTATTCATCTTTCAAAGGTAGTCTTAAATAAATTGCGAAGTTGTGTAATATCGATGTCGGTCAGGGTTGCACACAACGGTTTGCAGCTACAAGAAGTTGGCGATTACGAAGTACTAAACTGTCTGCCAGCACTGAACTTGATACGAAGCACAAAGCTTCATTTAACCACTGAACCGCCAATTTCTTGTAGGTGCTGTTAGTGGCTGGGC
>Ga0163148_10000158_pt1 | contig 84639 bp, 86 predicted proteins | sample OliLakLV19MP7P2_FD_148606 | JGI IMG/M metagenome (GOLD analysis project Ga0163148, IMG submission 148606) | Freshwater microbial mat bacterial communities from Lake Vanda, McMurdo Dry Valleys, Antarctica- Oligotrophic Lake LV.19.MP7.P2 | ecosystem: Environmental > Aquatic > Freshwater > Lake >...
TCCCAACCCTCCCCCGCAAGGGGGGAGGGCTCGCGTTCGCTACGAAACGAACCGCTGTGAAATCAGGCAACCGTGCAAAGCCTCCGCGCTCAACGACGCCAACCGCCTCACGCCCAACCCAAGTTTGCAAGTGGCGCGTCAGCGCCCGCGCGCCGACTTCGCGCAGCTTTGCCGCGCGCGCTTTTACAACGCGGCGATCCAGTTGCGGCATGCGCGCGGCGGGCGTGCCGTCGCGCGGGCTGAATGAGAAGGCGTGCACGTACGCTAGGCCGCATTCGTCGACGATGGAGACGAGGTTTTCGAAGTGCGCCTCGGTCTCGGTTGGAAAGCCGGCGATGAGATCGGCGCCGAGCGCGATATCGGAGCGCGCTTGCTTCAAGCGCTGGCAAAGCTCAATGGCCTGTGCACGCGAGTGGCGCCGCTTCATTCGCTTTAAGATCATGTCGTCGCCGTGCTGCAGCGACAGATGCAGATAAGGCGCGACGCGCTCGTTCTGCGTGACCAGTTCGAACAATTGATCGTCCAACTCGACGGCGTCGATCGACGAAAGTCGCAACATCGGCAGGTCGGGGACGAGCTTCAGGATGCGCGCGACCAGCGCGCCAAGTTGCGGCTGCCCGGGTAGATCGGCGCCCCATGAGGTGAGATCGACGCCGGTCAGCACCACCTCCGGCACGCCGTTTTCCGCGAGGCGCCGGACTTGCTCGACGACATCGCCAGCCGGCGAGGAGCGCGAATTGCCGCGTCCGTATGGGATGATGCAAAACGTGCAGCGATGGTCGCAGCCATTTTGCACCTGTACGTAAACGCGTGTGCGCTCGCTGAAGCCTTCAATCAGGTGGCCCGCGGTTTCGCGCACCGTCATGATGTCGGCGACCTGCACGCGTGCGTGACCTGGCGCGAAGCTCGTCGCACGCATCTTCTCGGCGTTGCCGATGACGCGGCTGACTTCGGGCATCGCTGCAAAACTCTGTGGATCTATTTGCGCGGCGCAGCCGGTGACGATGATCTCGGCGTCCGGGCGTTCGCGCCGGGCGCGGCGAATGCTTTGGCGCGCTTGCCGCACCGCTTCGCCGGTGACCGCGCAGGTGTTGATGATCACCGCGTTCGATAGTGCAGCCTCGCCCGCCAGCGTGCGCATGGCTTCGCTTTCGTACGTGTTGAGGCGGCAGCCGAGCGTCACAATCTCGACATCCGCGCGCGGAGGCTTCACGGGCGCGTTCATGTATGAAGGGTCAGGTGAGCGTGTGCGGCGGCGAGGTCAAGCGCGGCAAATGAAAAGCCCCGCGAGCGAACCCGCGGGGCTTTGCAATTCGATTGAGCCCGAGAGCTTATTCCGCGACGTCGGCGGCTTCGCCGACGAAGGCTTCTTCACGGGCGCCGCCGGCGCGCTCGGAGATACGGGCCGACTTGCCGCGGCGATCACGCAGATAATAGAGCTTGGCACGGCGGACCTTGCCGCGGCGCACGACTTCGATGGAATCGACGGTCGGCGAGAACAGCGGGAACACACGCTCGACGCCTTCGCCGAAGCTGATCTTGCGGACGGTGAAGTTGGCGTTGAGACCGCCGCCAGCGCGGGCGATGCAGACGCCTTCATAGGCTTGGACGCGCTCGCGCTCGCCTTCTTTGATCTTCACGTTCACGCGCAGCGTGTCGCCCGGATCGAAGGAGGGGACGGTCTTGCCCTTGGTAATGCGGGCGATTTCTTCGTTTTCGAGCGTCTGGATCAGATTCATTGGCATTACCGGAGCGCACAGGCTTTTGGCCGGCGCTTCCATTAGGAAACCACGGGAAAGCGGGGCGTATAAGGGAAGCGGCCCGGCCTGTCGAGGGGGTGACTGGCGCCTGCCGGGCGAATTAGACCCGTCCTGTAAGGAGACGTCCATTGCGCCTTTTCGTTGCGGTCTTCGCCCTCCTTTTTGCCGGCATGGCCGAGGCTCGGGAGCTGGCCCTGAGCTTCGACGACGCGCCCCGGCTTGGTACCGCGCTCATGACCGGGCCGGACCGGGCGGCGCGGCTGTTGGCGGGACTGGAGCGCGCTGGCGTGTCGCAGGCAGTGTTCTTCGCCAATTCAGAGCGCGTCGACGCCGAGGGCCGGTCCCGTTTGGAGGCGTACGCGCGCGCGGGCCACCTCATCGCCAACCATTCCGCCACCCATCCCCACTTGCGTGACCTCGAGCCGGAAGCATTCCTGGCTGATGTGGCGGCCGCCGATCAGGTGCTGCGGCCGCTGCCTGGCTTTCGCCCCTGGTTTCGGTTTCCATTTCTGGACGAGGGCAACACGCCGGCAAAGCGCGATGCCGTGCGGGCCGGCCTCACCGCGATGGGCTATGCGCAGGGCTATGTCACCATCGACACCTACGATTGGTATCTCGATCACCTCGCCAACCAATCCGTCGGCGGTGGTGAAACGCTGAACATGGCGGCGCTCGGCGCGCTTTATGTCGAAGCCATCGTCGCGTCCGCCGATTTCTATGACGGCGTCGCGGTGGCGCACCTGAGCCGTTCGCCGCGCCATGTGCTGCTGCTCCACGAGAACGATCTGGCGGCGCTGTTCATCGAGGATTTGGTGGCGGCGCTGCAGCGAGATGGCTGGACGATTGTCAGCGCCGACGCCGCTTATGCCGATCCGATTGCGCAGGCGCCGCCGGAGACGATGTTTCTGGGTCAAGGCCGCGTGGCGGCGTTGGCCGCAGCTGCGGGCGCGCCGCGTCAGCGCCTGTTTGGACCCTACGAGGAAGAGCCAGAACTCGACGCGATGTTCGAAGCGCGCGTGCTTAGCCGATAGAACTCGGCGCGCAGCCGACGAAGGTCAGCATCGGGCCGTCGGGCGGTTGGCGCAGGCGCAACACCGCGTGATCGCCGGCGCGGCCGAGTTGCAGGGCAATATCCTGACCGGAGGCGTCACGGACGCCAAGCAGCCCTTGCGCTTCGTCCAGCACCGCCACCGCGCCGATGCCGCTTCTGAACCAGGCGAGATCGCGCGACGGGAAGAAATAGAGCCAAGCCGGGTCGTCGCCGCTCGGCAGGATCAAGAAACCGCGCAACGCGCGCACGCGGGCTAGCGATTCAGGTGTCAGGACCGGCGGCAGCGCCGCTTCGATGGCGGCCATCTCTTGGACGGCGCCGGAGCACGCCGCTTGGATCGAGACGACGGTCAGTGGGCCCGTCACGGGCCGCCAGATGGCGGAGAGCGCGTTCGACGCGCGCGCTACGTCCGGCGTGTCTTGCGCCGCCGCGGGGACGGCGACGAGGCAGGCGAGGGCGAAGATCAGGGTGCGGATGTTCATTCGCCCGAGCGGGTGCCCTTTAAATCGGGCCGTCTTTGGGCGGTGATGCGTTCGCGCTCAGCCCGTCGCCAGGCTTCGACCTTGGCGTGGTCGCCGCCGATCAGCACATCCGGTATGGCGCGGCCCTCCCATTCGCGAGGGCGCGTGTATTGGGGATGCTCGAGCAGGCCGTCGCTGAAGCTCTCCTCGACGGTGGAAGCCTCGTTGCCAAGCACGCCGGGCAACAGCCGTACGCACGCTTCCAACAGCACCAGCGCCGCCGCTTCGCCGCCCGCGAGCACGGCTTCGCCGACGGCGACTTCCTGCAGGCCGCGCGCTTCGATGACGCGCTCGTCCAAGCCCTCGAAGCGCCCGCACAGCAGCACCACGCCCGGCCCAGCGGCCCAATCGCGCGCCATCTCTTGGCTGAGCTGTTTGCCGCGCGGCGACAGATAGATAAGCGGGCGATCGTTTCGCGCGATCGAGTCGATCGCCGCCGCCGCCACATCAGCGCGGATCACCATGCCGGCGCCGCCGCCGGCTGGTGTGTCGTCGACGTTCTTGTGCGGACCGATGCCGAAGTCGCGCAGCTGCACCGTCTCCAGCGACCACGCGCCCTCGCGCAGCGCCTTTCCGATCAGCGAAACGCCAAGCGTCCCCGGAAACGCCTCGGGGAATAGCGTGATGATGGAGGCGGCGAACATGCCTGAACCTTTACGCCGACCGTCGGCGCACGCTTACTTTCCGATCGGTTCGGGCGCGGGCGGATCGAGGACGACGCGTTTGCCGGCGAGATCGACCAGCGGCGCGGTTTCCTTGGTGAAGGTGATGCGCACGTTGGGGCCGCCGTTCGGCGGGCGATATTCGATGATATCGCCGGCGCCGAAATTCCACACTGCGATGATCTCACCGAGCACCTGGCCGTCGATCGTCTCGGCGCGGCAGCCCAGCAGATCGACGATGTAGAACTCGTCTTCCGCCGTCGCTGGCAGATTGGCGCGTGGCACGAACAGGCGCACGCCGCGCATCTCTTCGGCTTGCTCGCGCGTTTTTACTTCCGGCGCAACGACGGCGACGCCGTCTTTCAATTCACGCCAGCTCTTCGGCTTCAGCAGAATTTTTCCGTCTTCGCCGTAGAGCGGCCCGTAGGAGATGACGCCGTCTTTCTTGTCGGTGAAGGCGCGCAAGCGCACTTCGCCTTTGACGCCGAAGGCGCCAGCGACTGCGCCGACGAGCACCATGCCTTTGGCGCCGGTCTTGGCTTTGAACGCAGGCACGGCTTGGGAATCTCCCACCAGTTCAGGCTCGCTCACAACCGGCTTCGGCGCGGCGAGCGGCTTTGGCGCAACGCGCACCGGCGTGGTGGGACTCCGCAGGATCGGTTGCGCGCGGCCGGCGGCGACGGCCAGCGGCTTTGCCGGCATGGGTTTGGCGAACGCGGCGGCGACCGGAGCGAGCTTCGGCGGCTTCGGTGGTTTCTCCGCCTTTACCTTGGGCGCCTTCGGTGGCTTGGGCGGCTTCGGCGGCGGCGGGGCTTTGGTCTCGGCCGGCAGGGGCTTGCCCTTAGTGGTCGGCTTCTTGTCCTCGATGATCGGCGCCTTGGCGGTCTTGCCCTTGGGCTCGGCCTTGGCCTTTGGTTCCGGCTTTGCGGCGGCCTTGGGCTGCGCCTTGGCGGCCGTCTTCGGCTCCGGCTTGGCCGGGGCCTTGGTCTCGACCTTTGCCTTGGTGTCCGGCTTCGCCGCCTTCGGCTCGACCTTCTTCGCGACCGGGACAGGCTTGGCAGCCGGCTTCGGAGCAGGGGCCTTAGAGGCGGCCTTGGGCGGCGGCGCCTTCGCTTTGGGCGCCGGCTTCTGCGGGGCGGCCTTCTTGGCGACCGGCTCGCGCCGGGCCGGCGGCGCCTTTTTCACAGGCGCCGACTTGGCCGCTGGCGCGGCCTTCGGCTTGGACAGGGCGGACTTCTTATCGGGCAAGGGTTTCTTACGCCTCCGGAGCAGCCTCAGGCTCGGCAGCGGGAGGCGCATTAGCGGCGGCGCGCTCCTGCATCTTCTTGCCGGGCATGGCTTTATTGGGGTTATTGCGGGATTCACGTTTCGCGACGCCAGCCTGATCCAGGAACCGCGCGACGCGGTCGGTCGGGAGGGCGCCTTTGCTCATCCAGTCCCGGATCCGATCAAGCTTGAGCAGAACCCGGTTTGGGTCATCGGACTTCAATATAGGATTGTAAGTTCCCACTTTCTCGATGAAACGCCCATCACGGGGGCTACGGCTGTCGGCCACTACGATCGAGTAGAACGGGCGCTTCTTGGCGCCGCCTCGGGCCAGACGGATTTTCAGGGACATATTTACGCTTCTCCTTTGAACTCTTAGCTTTTTTTGTCGCTTCCGGGAAGCCCCGGCAACTTACCAGGGAGTCCGGGCAGTCCGCCCGGGGGGGAAAGGCCCGGCAGCTGCCGTCCTGACCCCAATTGTTTCAGTGCTTCTGGTGACGGCATCCCGCCACCCATGCCAGGCATGCCGAAGGGCATTTTGCCCTTGCCCATCGCCTTGGCCATGTCAGCCATGTTGCGGTGCATTTTGAGCAGGCGGTTGACGTCGAGCACTTGCACGCCGGCGCCCTTTGCAATGCGCGCGCGGCGACGGCCATTGAGCAACTCGGGCTTCGCGCGCTCGGCTTTCGTCATCGAGCGGATGATCGCGATCTGGCGATGGATCTGTTTGTCGTCGAGCGCTGCTTCGTTGATCTGGCTCTTCATCTTCTGCACGCCGGGCAACATGCCCATGACGCCCTTCAATCCGCCGATCTGAATGAGCTGACCTAACTGTTTTTCCATGTCGTCGAAGTCGAAGCGGCCCTTGGCCATCTTCTTCGCGAGCTTTTCAGCTTCGTCGCGATCGACATTCTCAACAGCCTTTTCGACCAGGCCGACTATGTCGCCGCGGCCGAGGATGCGGCCGGCGATGCGCTGTGCGTCGAACGGCTCGAGCGCTTCGGCGCGCTCGCCCATGCCGAGGAATTTGATCGGCAGGCCAGTCACGGCCCGCATCGAGAGCGCGGCGCCGCCGCGGCCGTCGCCATCGGCGCGCGTCAGCACCAGGCCCGTGAGCGGCAGACGCTCGTGAAAGCGCTTGGCGGTTTCGACCGCGTCCTGGCCGGTCAAACTGTCGGCGACCAGAAGTACTTCGCCCGGCTGCGCGATCTTCGCGATCGAGGCGGCCTCATCCATCATCTCGTCGTCGAGCGTGGTGCGGCCGGCGGTGTCGAGGATCAAAACGTCGTGGCCGCCGAGTTTCGCCGCTTGCAGCGCGCGCTTGGTGATCTCTTGCGGGGTTTGGCCCGCCACGATCGGCAGCACGTCGACGCCGATCGATTTGCCGAGCGTGCCGAGCTGCTCCATCGCCGCAGGACGGCGCGTGTCCAGCGAGGCCATCAGCACGCGGCGCTTGTCGGTCTTGGTTAGGCGCAGCGCGAGCTTGGCGGTGGTGGTGGTTTTGCCGGAGCCCTGCAGGCCGGCCATCATGATCACGTTCGGCGGCTCGCCCGCGACCCGCAGGCCCTCGGGCTGACCCGCGCCGCCCAGCATATCGATCAGTGCGTCATGGACGATTTTGACGACCTGTTGGCCGGGTTTCACCGACTTGATGACGGCTTCGCCGACCGCCTCGGTTTTCACCTTGGCGATGAAATCCTTGACCACCGGCAGGGCGACGTCGGCCTCGAGCAGCGCCACGCGCACCTCGCGCAGGGCCGCATCGACGTCCGCCTCGCTAAGCGCGCCGCGCCCAGTGAGCTTGTCGAATACGCCGCCAAGGCGATCTGTTAGGGCCTCAAACAATCACAACTCCGGTTCCGGTCGCGCCAAAAGCAGTTTTACCCCGCCGGACGATCACGTCGGGCGGGGTGCCTCGCTGGCCTCCAGACCCCGATATGGGGTCGTGTGCTAGTCAAAGCGCGCTTTAAAGTTGGCGCGTGGGCGGGTTCTAGTGCGAGGGGCGGAAATCGTCAAACGGTGAGCCGCGCTGCCACTTCCTCCCCAATTGCCAACGATGACGTCAGGCCGGGGCTCTCGATGCCGAAGAGGCAGACTAGGCTCGAGACGCTGTCGTCTATGACGAAATCGCCTTGGGTCTCGCCGGGGCCGTGCAGTTTGGGGCGGATGCCGGCGTAATCGGGGGCAAGTGCGCCATCGGGCAGCGCTGGCCAGAAGCGGCGGATGGTGGCGTAGAAACTTGTCGCTCGCGCCGGATCGACGACGTAATCTTCCTGCTCAACGAATTGCAGATCGGGCCCGAAGCGGGCGACGCCGCCGAGGTCGCGGCGATAATGGGTGCCGAGCGCGCCCGGGATCGGCGGTGGATAGATGAGGCGCGAGAACGGCGCCTTGCCGCCCTGCAGCGCGAAATAATTGCCCTTGCCGAAATAGAGCGGCGGAATCCGCGCCGCCGGGAAGCTCTCGATCAGACGCGCGCAAGCCTGCGCGCCTAGACCCGCGGCGACGATGAGCTTGCGTGTGCTGATCGTGGTCGGCGCTTCGCCGCCGACGCGAACGTCGAACCCTTCGCGTGTCGGCGTTGCGCCTTCGAACGGTGAGTTCAGCACCACGGCGCCGCCATACGCTTCGATCTCGCCTTCGAGCGCGTCCATGTAGCCGTGCGCATCGAACACGCCGCTCTCGCGCGATTCCAACGCCGCGACGGCTTTCAGCTGCGGTTCAAGCGCCACGGCCTGCGCCCGTCCCAGCCAGCTTACGCCTTCGACGCCATTGATCTCACCTTGTGCGGCGAGGTGCTCCAACGCCGGGATTTCACCCTCTTCGGTGGCGACGATCAGCTTGCCGCATTTGTCGTAGGTGACATTGTGAGCGTCGAGAAACGGATAAAGCGCGCGTCGGCCTTCGACGCAGAGCCGCGCCTTGAGCGAGCCGGTGGCGTAATGAAGTCCTGCGTGGATCACTTCTGAGTTACGTGAGGAGACGCCGGCGCCGATGCGGTTCTCGCGCTCAAGCACCAGCACCCTGCCGCCGCGTCTGGCGAGCGCGTAGCCGCAGGCGAGGCCCACCGCGCCGGCGCCAATGATGACAACGTCGAAGTCGCTCATGTGATCGTGGTCGTCGTCATTGCCGATCCAAATCTTAATCGCTTTTAAGCGCCGCCATCGACCTTACGAAAGAGCGGTTAATCCAAACGCAAGCACCGCACGGCTAATGTGGTGTCGGGCGGAGTTCGGCGTTTTGATCAATTTCCAGGATCCATCCATGTTCGCGGCTGCGCGCGCGCATGTGTCCAGCTTACGCTGGCGGATGGGCGTGGGCGCGCTGTTCGCGGTGGGCGCCTCGTTCGTGCTGGACTCCTTCGCGGCCGGCTTTGGCTGGTTTCTGGCGGTGGTGCTGTCGACTGGGTTCGATGCGATGCTCGGTCACACCTACATCGACGTACGTGGCCAGCGGGAGCGGCGCACGTCCGGCGCGCTCTTCGTGTGGGGCTGCGCGTTCTCAATCGCCGTGTTCTCGGCGATGACGCTCTATCTTGCCGCCGCCGGCGGCGGGCCAGGGCGCATTCTATCGGCGCTGATGGCGGCGAGCGCGCTGGTCAGCGTCATGCTGTTTCTGTTTCAAGCGCCGGGCTTCATGCTGATCACGGCGGCGCCCGCGACGCTCTGTCTGCTGGTGATGGCGTTCATGCCCTTCCAGCCCGGTCCCGCAGACGCGCTCGAAGGCGCCATCGGCGCGGCGTGCGGCGCGGCTGGATTTCTCGCCTACGTGATCCGGGCCGCGCTCTATAACGGACGTATGGTGTCCGGGCTCAAGGACGCCAACCGGCAGGCCAAGGAGCGCGCGCTCGAAGCGGAAGCCAAGCGCGCCGAAGCGGTCGAAGCCAACCGCGCCAAGTCCGAATTCCTGGCGGTGATGACGCACGAGCTGCGCACGCCTTTGAATGCCGTCATCGGCTACGCCGAAATCATCCACGAGGATCTCGAAGCCGAGGGCCGCAAGGAGCTAGCCGACGATGCGACGCGCATCACTGGTTCGGCCCGTCATTTGCTTGGGCTGATCGACCAAATTCTCAATCTCTCCAGCATCGATGCCGGTCACGACCCGCTGGCGCCGCGCGAGCTTGATGTGCGCAAATTGCTCGAAGACGCGGTCGCCGTCGTGCAGGACGACGCGCGCGCCAGCGGCAACCGGATCTCTCTGCGCGTCAGCGCCGAAGCCGAACGCGCTTACACTGATGGCTCGAAGGTTGCGGTGTGTCTCGCGGCGTTGCTTTCGAATGCGGTGAAGTTCACTGCGAATGGCTTGATTGCTGTAACGGCCGAGCGCGAGGAAGATATCGAGGGACGCGATCAGCTTGTGATCGCCGTCTCGGATACTGGTGTCGGAATTGCCGAGAGCGATCTGACGCGGGTGTTTGCGCCGTTCACGCAACTCGATGGTTCGTCGACGCGGACGCAGGGCGGGATGGGCCTTGGCCTTTCGATCGCGCAACGTTTGGCCGGGGCGCTGGGCGGCGATGTGTGCGCTGTCAGCGAATTCGGCGCCGGCTCGACGTTCACGCTGCGCGTGCCGATGCGTTTGGCGCATACCCAGCAGCAGGTGCGGGTGGCAGCCTAGTAAGGAATGTTCCCCGCCCCTCCTGTTTCGGAGGGAATGCGCGTTCCGCGGGGGAGGGAAGAACACGCGAACGGGGACACGGTTAAAACCACCACTGCGGCGGATGGTTCCTGTCCGCTTGCAGCGGCGCATGGTCCTTCGAATATAAGTGGGCATGTGCGATAGAGCCCGTCTATGAGCGAACGCCTCCCAGCCTCCTCGATGCCTACCTTGCGGCAGTTGCAGTTCCTGACCGCGTTGCGCGCTGAGGGCAGTTTCGTCGCCGCCGCCGAGGCCGTGGGTGTGACGCAGCCGACTTTGTCAGCGGGGATCAAGGATCTGGAGACATCGCTCGGTGCGGTGCTGGTCGAGCGCGGCCGTGCGGGCGCCATCCTGACGCCGGCGGGCGAGGAAGCGGTGGAGCGCGCGGCGCGGGCGCTGAGCGAAGTCGAGGAATTGGTGCGCGCGGTGCAAGCGGCCGGCGAGCCGCTGGCCGGAGTGTTCAAGCTCGGCGCCATTCCAACGATTGCGCCTTTCCTGCTGCCGCGGGCGCTGCCGCTGTTGAAGAAAAAATTTCCGAAGCTGCGGCTGCAAATGCGCGAGGATTTGACCGGGCGTTTGATCGAAGCCTTGCGCATGCGCACGCTCGATGCGGCATTGATCGCGTTGCCGTACGAAGCCAGCGGCATTGCGACGATGCCAATCGCCGACGATGAGTTTCTCTTCCTTTGCCCGCACGATCATCCGCTGGCCAAGCGCAATGACTTATCACCCGAGCATATGAAGAGCGAGGAGCTACTGCTGCTCGAAGATGGCCATTGCCTGCGTGATCATGCGCTTTCGGCGTGCAAGGTGACGCCGTCGCGGCGGTCGGCTGAAGTGAGCGCGACGAGTTTGCATACGTTGGTGCAGATGGTCGCCGGCGGCATGGGCGTGACGTTGTTGCCGAAGCTGGCGGCTGAAGGCGGCGCCGCTGCTGGCGCGCACGTGGCGATCAGGCCGTTCGCGGAGCCGATGGTCGGCCGCACGATTGGGATCGCTTGGCGCGAGGGCGGCCCGCGCGAGGACGAAGCTCGCCTGCTGGCCGGCGTGCTCCGCGAGTTATTCTAGGACGTTGGCCAGTCCGGCTTTGAGAGTTGCTTGGCCAGGTGCGGCAGGCGGATCACCAGCCAGACGGCCGCCCAGACGTTGCCGAGGATCAGGATCGGCGCCGCCCACAGCGCCGCCACCAGCCACGAGCGCTCGGTCAGGAACACGATCACGGCGAAAAAGACAAAGCCGATATAGAGGTCGACCAACGCCGTGACGCCCCACGGCAACGTGGTGACGACTGCGAATTGGTCCAGGAACGAGCCGTGCAGGTCGCTCATCGCCACCGCCGCCCAGATGATGAAGCCGAGCATCACCAGGCCCAGAATGCCGATCGCCGCGCGCAATACGTTCATGAAAATACCTCTGCCGCGCTTGTCCCTGCGACCCGGGGCAAAATCAAGGTCTCCGGCGGCTTTGCGGCATCACGCTTGGCATACGATCCGGGTCGGTGCGTTTCCGCGGACGGGTTCGCTTTAGCGCCCTGCACTCAAAACTCGAAAGCGTCCTTCGGAATGCTCCGCGCCTTCTCGCACTCGGCTCTAAAGTCGTACGGGACCTCGTTTACGCAGTCGGGCCATTTCTGTGTCGCTAGCCAGAACTCGACGAGGCCGAGCCGTGCGCAGAGCCGCACGAAGCGCGGATCGTTCCTAATTTCCGGCATGCCTTTCCAAAACAGCATGCCTGTGCGGTAGGCGTCGGGACCGATCATGTCGTCAGCGACGCCGCGCGGTCCAAGGCGGGCGCTTTCGACAACGCGATAGACGTCGTCCGCCAGGCCCAGATGAGCCGCATACACAAGCCGCGCGACGTCGACCGAGCCGGCCGTTGCGACATGCACTTCGAGCGCCTCACGCATCGCGCCAATGTTCTCCGCCGTCGGATCGCGCTTGGCGCGGACGAACATCAGACCGTCCTCAAACTCGTGCGCCGGCTGGTTCGCCACGGTCGCCAGCAGCTCATCCACCGCCGGCCAATCGTTCAGAAGGGCGAAAGCGCGGAGCAGTGTCGCGACCGGAAACCGCATGCCCGGTGCGCGCGCCTTGACATCTTGGAGCAGCGGGATCGCCTCGGCCACTTGTCCGATGGCCATGCGGGCGAGCGCCGTCATCATCATGAACATCGGGTTGAGCGGATCTGACGCGTATATCTCCTCCGTGATCTCGGCGCAGTCGCGGGTCCGGCCGACCGTGCGGGCGTGCCAGCCGACATAAGCGTGCCCTTCGCCGCGCCCTGGCGCCCCGCGCACGCGCTCCATCGCTGCGTCCGAGGCAATGAAACTGCCATACGGCGGCAAGATGAAATAATGCGCGGTCAGAGCGTCGACGTTTTGAGGGTCGAGCGCCAAGGCCCGTTCGGCTTCGCGTGTCACCAGGGCGGCGCAGACGGCGCGTTCCGCGAACGGCTGATACAAGCGCGCCCAGGTGCGGACATAGGCCAGCCTTCCCCAAGCCTCGGCGAAGTTGGGCGCAAGCTGCACCGCGGCCTCCAAGAGTTCGACGTTCCCGCGCAACTCGTCCGGCGCATACGATTTGATGCTGGCGCGCAGATAGAGGTCGTAGGCCACCGGATCGATAGCCTTGGTCGAGAAGCTGGTGAAGGTTTCATTCAACGCGCCGGCGATCGCTTCGGAAATCTCGTCCTGCACAGCGAACGTATCGTCGAGCCCGCGGTCGTAGCGCTCGGACCACAAGGTCGTGTGCGTCGCTGTTTCGACGAGGTGCGCCGCGATACGCACGCGCGTGCCGGCCCGGCGCACGGAGCCGTCGAGCAAATGGCTGCATTTCAGCGTGCGCGCCGCCTCGCTTTTCTTCTCGCCGCGAAACTGAAAGCTCGATGTGCGTCCGATAACCTTCAGCTTCGCGCCGCGCGACAGCCGCTGAATGATCTCCTCGCTGATGCCGTCGGAGAAGAACTGCATCTCGGGATCGGTCGACAAATTGTCGAACGGCAGCACGATGAGGATGGGGTCGGCATCCTTCGGCGCCGGCGCCGCAGTCGCCACTACGGCGACGGTCAGTGCAAACGCCTCGATCGTCTCGGCCATCTTGTCGAGCTTGAGCAGGCCGCGCGATTGCAGGCGATCGGCGAGCGGGCCGCGGATGGTTTGCCGAACCGTGGCTGAGACCAAAGCAGCGCCTGGCGTCGATTGCGCCATGAGCCGCGCGGCGACATTGACGCCGTGGCCGAGGAGGTCGCCATTCTGTTGAACCACAACGTCGCCCAAATGCACGCCGACGCGCACTTTGGGTTCGCACGTTGCGGCAAGTTCGAACGCGGCTTCGACAGCGGCGAGGCTCGAACCAAAGTCCAGCATGAAGCCGTCGCCGGCCGTGCTAAACACGCGGCCGCCGTGGCGCGCGGCTATGCTCTCGATCACTTTGCGCAACGCCGCAACTTCGGCGGTGGTCTTCGCCTCGTCAGCTTCGGCGCGCGCCGAATAGCCCGCGACGTCAAGCGCGACGATGGTTGTGAGTTTGCGGGCTTGGGCGTCGGTCATGAAGACTTTCGGCTCGGCAGTGCGGGTTGCCGATCATGCTAAGCCGAGATGCCGGTCAATTCCAAGCCGAGTCAAACTCAAGCGACGTCCCGCTGCGCCGCTTGCCCCTCAATCCATCAGCCGCTGCATCAGATACGTATACTCAAGCGCCCGCCGCCGTGCGGCTTCGTTGAGGTTAGCGGCTGCGGAGTGGCCGCCGTCGATGTTTTCGTAATAGAGCACCGGCAGGCCGAGTTCGATCATGCGCGCGACGTATTTGCGGGCGTGGCCGGGGTGGACGCGGTCATCTTTCGTTGACGTCAGCACGAACGGGACCGGGAAATCATCGCGCGCGCGGAGGTTTTGGTAGGGCGTGATGGTTTCTAGGAAAGCGCGCTCTTCCGGATCGGAGGGCGAGCCGTACTCATCGACCCACGAGGCGCCGGCGAGGAGCTGGTCGTAGCGCAGCATGTCGAGCAGTGGCACTTGCACGACTGCGGCGTTGATCATCTCAGGATGCTGGTTGAGCATGACGCCCATCAGCAGACCGCCATTGGAGCCGCCCATGATGCCGAGACGGCGCGGGCTGGTGATGCGACGCTGCACGAGGTCGCGTTCGACGGCGTAGAAATCGTCGTAGATGACTTGGCGGTTGGTGCGCAGGCCGGCCTGGTGCCAAGCGGGGCCGAACTCGCCGCCGCCGCGGATGTTGGCCATCACGTAGACGCCGCCGTTATCGAGCCACATCTTGCCGACGTAGGGCGAGTAGCCTGGCGTCATCGAGACTTGGAAACCGCCGTAGGCGTAGAGCAAGGTGGGGTTCTCGCCGTTCAGCGGCATGTCGCGGCGGTGCATGACGAAGTAGGGCACGCGCGTGCCGTCGCGGCTGACCGCTTCGAATTGCTCGGTGACGTAGTCCGACGCGTCGAACTGGGCCGGGAGTGAGCGCACGGGGCGAGCGGCGAGGGCGCCGCGGTCGAGCGAATAGAGCGTGTCCGGCGTCAGATAGTCTTCGTAGACGACGAAGGCGGCGGTTTCGGTTGGCGATGAGCCGGCGAAGGTGATCGAGCCGGTTTGCGGCAGATCGACGTTGGCAGTCGCCCATGTTTCGTTGTTGCGCTCGATCCTCAGCAGGCGGCCGCGGACGTTTTCGTAGCCGGCGACCAAGACCGCATCGCGGGTGATGGCGACGCCTTCGACGGATTGGCGCTCGGTCGGCGCGAACAGCACGGTGACGTTCGGCGCTTCGGTGCCGGTTTCGCTCAACGGATAGGCGATCAGCGCGCCTTGCGGATGGCCGCGCCATGTTTCTTGCAGCGTGGCGATCAGTTGGCCTTGATAAAGCCCTTGGATCGAGGATTTCGGCGGCAGGTTGATGCGCTGGGGCGCGGGACCGTCGAGACGATAATTGGTGGATTCGAAGAAGGTGTCGGCTTCGACCGCGATCGGAACGCGGCGCCCGTCGGTGTCCTGCAGCACGCCGGCGAAGACGCCGACATCCGTCGTTTGCCCGCGCAGGATTTCAGTGGCGGACGAGAGCGGCGTGCCGCGCGTCCAGCGTTTGATGATGAATGGATAGCCGCTCTCGGTCATCGTGCCCGGTCCCCAATCGGTGGCGACGAGCAGCGTGTTTTCATCGACCCAGGTCACGCCGGACTTGGCTTCCGGGACAACGAAGCCATTGCGGACGAACGTTCGGGTGGCGAGATCGTATTCGCGATAGGTCGTGGCGTCCTTGCCGCCGTCGGACAGCGAGACAAGGCAGCGCGTCGTGCCTTCGAGGCAATCGAGCCCCTTGAACACCCAGTTGGCGTTCTCAGCGGCGGCGATGGCGTCAACGTCGAGCACGGTTTCCCAAGTCGGGTTGCCGTTGCGGGCGAAGTCGGCGACGCGAGATCGGCGATAGATGCCCCGCACGTGCGTCTCGTCTTGCCAGAAGTTGTAGTAGTAGCCGTCGAAAATGCCGCCGAGCGGCAGTCGGTCGCGGCTATTGGCCAGCGCCAGTGCGTCGGCGTGCAATTGCGCAAAGCGTGCGTCGCCTTCGAGGACAGCCAGCGATCGCGAATTTTGCTCACGCACCCACGTCAGCGCCCGTTCGCCCTCGACCTCTTCCAACCAGAGGTATGGGTCTTCACCGGTCATGGCCATGCCTGTCGCCTCTGGTGCGGTCGTGGTGGAACTTGTGGTGCTGCACGAAGCAAGAACAAGGGCCGCGAGTCCGGTCGCGGCGAAAGCGGCAAAGCGCATGTAGGGGTTTCTCCGTCCTGTAGTCGGCAACCAAGCAGAAAGAGCTTCTGGAGGAAAGGCTTGTGCGACGCACGGGCGTAGCGCCGGGGCGCGAACGGACCTAAATGAGGCGGGATGCGCTATTTCAAGATGAACGGCTGCGGCAACGACTTCGTCATCATCGACGCCCGCTCGCGCGGCGCGCTGCCGCTGTCACAGAACCAAGCGCGCGCCATCGCCGACCGCAAGACGGGGCTCGGCTGCGACCAGGTGATTGCCATCGAGCGGTCGATCCGCGGCGACGCCTACATGCGCATCTGGAATGCCGATGGCGGCGAGGTGGACGCGTGCGGCAACGCCACGCGCTGTGTCGCTTGGCTGCTGATGGAGGAAGGCGGCGCCGCCTCGCGGCGGATCGAGACGCCGGTCGGCATGCTCTACGCCGAGCGCGCGGGCGACAAGATCATCACCGTCGACATGGGCTCGCCGCTGTTGCGTTGGGAGGAAATCCCGATCGCGCGGGCGATGAACACGGAGCGGCTGGACTATGCGGTCGGCGGCCTTGCGGCCCCGGGCGCGGTCAACATGGGCAATCCGCACGTGGTGTTTTTCGTCGATGACGTTTCGGCGACTCCGGTGGAGGTGCTTGGGCCTCAGATCGAGCGCGATGCTCTGTTTCCGCAGGGCGTCAATGTTGGCTTCGCCGAGGTGCGGTCGCCCGCGCAAATTCGCCTGCGGGTCTGGGAGCGCGGGGTTGGGCTGACGCAAGCCTGTGGCACTGGCGCATGTGCCGCGGTCGTCGCCGCCCATCGGCAGGGCCGGGCCGGGCGCAAGGTTGAGGTGCTGGTGGACGGTGGTTCACTTGAGATTGAGTGGCGCGCGGGCGACGACCGGGTTCTGATGACCGGACCGATCGAACTGGAAACCAGTGGGGAGTTGCCCGCCCAATGAGAGCCGCCGTCGCCGCCTGCTTGATCTTGGCCGCTTGCGCGACCGTCGCGCCGGAGCGGCCGCCGGCTGAGCGGCTGGCGGGGTGCTGGATCAATCGTGACGCTGTCGCCATCACCATGCGCTGGCTGCCGCATCGCGAGCGCCCGGGCGTGCTGTCGGGATCGCGGCTGATCTATGGGCAGACCGGCGTCACCAGCAGCACGCGCTATACGCTGGAGCCGAGCGATGAAGGCGCGAGCCTGTGCGAACTCGATAGCGCCGGCGACGCGACGCGCTGCTGGCGCGTGGCCGAAGGCGAAGGCGGCTCGCTCGAAGGCGGCCGCGCCTTTATCGATGCGAGCGGCGATCGTTTGCGCATCACCGTCATTGGCGACGGCCCCGACCAAGATATCTTCCACGGCCGCCGCGACGGCTGCGATTGATGCGCGCGCTGGCGGTCGCGCTGATGCTTGCGGCGTGCGCGACGCCATCGCCGACGTCACCGGATTTTTCATACCTAGCCGGCTGCTGGATGTCAGAGCGGACGGTTGAACACTGGACGGCGAGTCCCGATGGCGGTGCGCGTGCCGAGGTAGAGTGGCGGGACCGCGACTGCATTGCCGACCAGGCGGGGTTCGGCGCCTGCGAGATCAAGATCGAGCGCGACGCTGGTGTTTGGCGCTATCGCTATAGTGTGACTGACGACCAGCAATCTTACAGATTGGAGCGGTGGTCCGCGGAAAGTGCGACGTTCCAAGCAGAAGGTCATCCATTGCGGCCGCAGCTTGATCAGTTTCTGACCGTAAGCGTCGCGAACGAGAGGTTTCGCGTCGTCGAGGTCACACGCGGTGTTGAACGAGTCAGGTTCGACGGCGCAAGGTGCGATCCACAGTGATAATCGGCTTCGATCATGTCGTCATCGCCGTGCGCGATCTTGCGGCGGGCGTAGCGGCGTATGAGACGCTGCTGGGCGGCGCGGCGACGCCGCCGCGGGACAGTGATGGTGTTGCGAGCGCGGTGATCGCGACGGGCAACATTGCAGTCGAGTTGATGGCGCCATCCGGCGAGAGCGAGATGGCGCAACGTTTGCGCGCGACCCTTGAGGACGGCGAGGGGCTAAAGAGCCTGGTGTTCGCCGTTCGCGATATCGAGGGCGCGCATCGGCGGCTGGAGCGTGTCGGGCTCGCGCCGCATGCCATCACTGGGAAGAGCTTTCGCGCCGACACGGAGCGCACGCACGGCGTGCGGCTTTTCTTCATGCAGCGCGATGCGCCGTGGGCGGCGCCTTCGGGCGATGTCAGCGGCCTGGATCACATCGTCATCCGTACCAGCGATCCGGAGCGCGCGGCGGCGCTGTACGGCGCGCGGCTGGGGCTCGACATGCGGCTCGACCGCGAAGTGATGGGCCGGCGGCTGATGTTCTTCCGCTGCGGCGACGCCATCGTTGAAGTGGTCCAGGACGAGACGCTCGCCGCCGACCGCCTCTGGGGTCTCTCCTGGCGCGTCGCCGATGCGGACGCGGCGCGGGCGCGGCTGGCGGCGGCGGGGCTCGATGTGTCCGAAGTGCGCGTCGGCATGAAGCCGGGCACGCGGGTGTTCACGGTGCGGGACGGGACATGCGGCGTGCCGACATTGATGATCGAGCCGTCGCCATAGCGCGATTGATCCGGGCGGATCTTCTGGGCATTCTCCCGGCCTCGGGGGGATATCATGGCTGACCGGCAAGCTCTGAAAGCAACGTTCTTCGCATTTCGCAAGCGCGAACGGGGTGGCGTGTTGCTGCGCGCGACGGTGGCGTTCGTGATTATGGCGCTGGTGCTGTTTGCGGCGTTCATCGCGGTGTTCTGGGGCAGCGTTGGACCGGTCATCCAATGGTACATCCAGATCATCGAGGCGTCGGCGACCAACGACACCGCGGCGATCGAAGCCGCTGGCTTCCCGATGGAATTTTTTGGTTTTATCGGCGGCCTGCTGCTGTGGCTGTTTCCGTTCTACATTCTGTTCGCCGCGTATGAGGCCGCCTGCTTGCGCTGGATGATCCACGGCGAAACCAGCGGCTTCATGGGCTTGTCGCTCGGCGCGCCGACATGGCGGGTGTGGAGCGTCTATTGGATTTGGTTCGTTCTCAACATCGCCTTCACGATCGTGATGAGCATCGTGATGGGTGTGATTATGGGTGCGATGATGGTCAGCACTGGCGGCGATCCGAACGCAACGGTGACGGCGCTGCCGATCGTGTACCTGCTGCAATACGGGTTGATGGCGTACTTCGCGGTGCGTTTCGCGCCGGCGGCGGCGACCACTATTGCGCGCCGCAAGTTCGCGTTCTTCGACTCGTGGACGGTGACGAAAGGGCGCTTCTTACCCCTGCTCGGTTCGTTCGTGCTGCTCTACGTCATCTACATCCTCGTCTCGCTTGCGCTGGGCGCGGTATGGTTCGCGACAGTCCTCGGCTCTGGTGCGCCGGACATTGCGGCCGCCGCGGGCGACTCGCAACGCATGACGCTGGTAATCACCGAGACGCTGGAGGCTTATCTGCGGTCGCTGGCCGATCCGAGCACTTGGGCCGTGATTGGCGCGCTGCAGGTGGTGGGCCTCGTCGTCGCGGTGCTGCTGTATGTAGCGATGTACGGGGTGAACGCCCGCGCTGCTATCGTCGCGCTGGAAGACGGCAAGATCAAACCGGCGGCGGACTGAGGCGATGTCAGAACCGCTAAAGGCGACGTTCTTCACGCTGCAACGGCGCGACCGCGCGGTGCTGTTGCCGGCGACGCTGGTCTTCATCGTCATCGTGGCGCTTCTCGTTGGCGCGTTCGTGGCGTTGAACTGGGGCAGGCTGCTCGGGCTCTACGAGTTCATCCAGAGCACACCGGCGCAGCAGCCGAGCGACGAACAGGCCGGCCAGTTCATGTGGAGTGTCTTCGGCCTATTCGGCGGAGCCATGCTGCTCTCCTTCCCGATCTATCTCACCATCGCCGCCTACGAGGCGGCGTGCTTGCGCTGGATGATCCGGGGCGAAGCGCCCGGCTTGTTCGGCCTCACCATCGATAACGATGTCTGGCGCGTGTGGGGTGTCTACTGGTGCTGGCTGGTCGCGCAGATGATCGTGTCGTTCGCGATGTCGATCGCCACCATGCCGCTCATGTTTATGATGATGGGTGAAATGATGCGCGATCCATCACCCGAGGGGATGATGCGCTGGCAATTGACGGTGCAACTGCCACTCTCGTTGCTGCAGTACCTGCCGCTCATCTTCATTGGCGTGCGTTTTGGCCCGGCGGCGGCGACATCGGTGGCGCGTAAGCGCTTTTCATTCGTGGATGCCTGGAAGGTGACGGAAGACCGGTTCTGGTCGCTCTTCGGCTCGTTTGCGCTGCTGTGGGTGATTGCGTGGCTGCTGATCGTGGCCGCCTCTATACCCGTCGTCCTGCAGATGTGGCCGCACTTCTGGTCCATGTGGTCCACGCCGAGCGAGGACGCGATGCAGGCTTACTTCAACGCTTACTTGGCGCGGGAGACGCTTGTGCGCATTGGAATCGGTTACGGCGTTATGGCGGTGGTCGGCTTGTGGCTGGCGCTGATGAGCTACGGCGTGAATGCGCGCGCGGCTTTGGTTGCGCTCGACGAGGGCAAGATTCAGGCCGATCCGGCGAGCTAGCCGGTCGCCCGCTTTTTCGTCTTGCGCACTTTCGGCGCCGGCGCTTCTGCCGCCGCGGCTTTCAGCTTTTTCGGCGCGCGGCGGGCGTGGTGCCGCCTCAGCGCCTCGGCGAGATAGCGGCCGGTCCAGCTTTCCTTGACCTTGGCGACATCCTCCGGCGTGCCGAGCGCGACGATCTTGCCGCCGCCATCGCCGCCTTCTGGGCCGAGATCGATCACCCAGTCGGCGGTTTTTATGACATCGAGATTGTGCTCGATGACCAGCACGCTGTTGCCAGCGTCGACCAGTTCGTGAAGTACTTCGAGCAGTTTCTTGGTGTCCTCGAAGTGGAGGCCGGTGGTGGGCTCGTCCAAGATGTAGAGCGTGCGGCCGGTGGCGCGTTTGGACAGCTCCTTGGAGAGCTTCACACGCTGCGCCTCGCCGCCCGAAAGCGTCGTCGCTTGCTGGCCGATATGCACGTAGCCGAGGCCGACGCGCTTTAGCGTTTCGAGTTTGTCGCGAATGCTGGGCACGGCGTTGAACAGGTTCGCGCCTTCATCAACGGTCATGTCAAGCACGTCGGAGATCGACTTGCCCTTGTAGAGCACCTCCAGCGTTTCGCGATTGTAGCGTTTGCCTTTGCAGGTGTCGCAGGTGACGTAGACATCCGGCAGGAAGTGCATCTCGATCTTGATGACGCCGTCGCCCTGGCACGCTTCGCAGCGGCCGCCTTTGACGTTGAACGAGAAGCGGCCGGGCCCGTAGCCGCGGGCTTTGGATTCGGGCAGGCCGGCGTACCAATCGCGGATCGGCGTGAAGGCGCCGGTATAGGTGGCGGGGTTTGAGCGCGGCGTGCGTCCGATTGGCGATTGGTCGATGTCGATGATCTTGTCGATGTGTTCGAGGCCGTCGATGCGATCGTGCTCAGCCGGCACGTCGCCGGCGCCGTGCCACTGGCGCGAGACTGCTTTGAACAACGTCTCAATCACCAAAGTCGACTTGCCGCCGCCGCTGACGCCGGTGACGCAGGTAAACGTGCCGAGCGGAATTTCTGCGTCGACATTCTGCAAATTGTTGCCCCGCGCGCCTTTAACGGTGATCAAGCGCTTCTTGTTCACCCAGCGCCGCTTTTCCGGGATCGGAATTTCGCGCACGCCGGTGAGATAGGCGCCGGTGATGCTGTCGGCATTGGCCTGGATTTCGCCAGGCGTGCCTTGCGCGATGATGCGGCCGCCATGGATGCCGGCGGCGGGGCCCATATCGATGACGTGGTCGGCGGTGAGGATGGCTTCTTCGTCGTGTTCAACCACCAGCACGGAATTGCCCAGATCGCGCAGACGCTTCAAGGTTTCGAGGAGCCGCGAATTATCGCGCTGGTGCAGACCGATGGACGGCTCATCCAAAACGTAGAGCACGCCGGTGAGGCCCGAGCCGATTTGGCTCGCGAGCCGAATGCGCTGGCTTTCGCCGCCGGAGAGCGTGCCGGAGCCGCGGCCGAGCGAAAGATAATCGAGGCCGACATCGACGAGAAAACGCAAGCGGTCGTTGATCTCTTTCAGGATTCGGACGGCGATCTCGCGCTGCTTCGGCGTCAGCTTGTCGTTGAGGGTGCTGAACCAATCGCGGGCGTTGCGGATGGAGAAGGTCGAGGCTTCGGCGATGTCGAGCATCGCCACTTTCACCGCCAGAGCTTCCGGCTTCAGACGCTTGCCGCCGCAGGTCGGGCACGGCGCTTCGCTCTGGTAGCGTTCGAGGTCTTCGCGCACCCAAGTGCTGTCGGTTTCCTTCCAGCGGCGTTCCAGGTTCGGCAGCACGCCTTCGAAGTTCTTGGTGGTTTCGTAACGGCGGACGCCGTCGTCATAGACGAATTTGATTGGGTCTTTGGTGCCGTTGAGGATGGCGTCGCGCAGCGGCTTTGCCAGTTCGCGCCACGGCGTCGTCATCTTGCATTTGTAATGCTTGGCCAAAGCTTCGAGCGTCTGCGCGTAGAGCGGCGAAGGGCCCTTCGCCCACGGTGCGACGGCGCCTTCCTTCAGCGATTTGTCGTGCTCGGGCACGATCAGTTCGGGATCGAACTTCAGCTGAACGCCGAGGCCATCGCACGAGGGGCAAGCGCCGGCTGGATTGTTGAAGGAAAAGAGCCGTGGTTCGATTTCTGGGATGGTGAAGCCGGAAACGGGGCAGGCGAATTTCTGACTGAAGATGAGGCGCTCTGGCTTGGCGGCTTTGTTCTTGAGCGTGGCTTTGCCGGTCGCGTCTTCGGATGCGCTGGTCGCGACTTCGGCAAATGCGATGCCGTCTGCCAGTTTCAGCGCTTGTTCGAGCGAATCCGCGAGACGGGTTTCGATGCCCGCTTTGACGGCGATGCGATCGACGACGACGTCGATGTCGTGTTTGAATTTCTTGTCGAGCGTCGGCGGCTCACTCAGTTCGTAAAATTCGCCGTCGATCTTGGCGCGCTGATAGCCCTTCTTCAGGAGCTCGGCCATTTCCTTTTTGTATTCGCCCTTCCGATCGCGCGCGATCGGCGCGAGCAAGTAGAGACGCGTACCTTCCTTCAGCGCCATGACGCGGTCGACCATCTCGCTGACCTGCATCGCCGCGATTGGTTGGCCGGTGGCCGGCGAATATGGAATGCCGACGCGCGCCCATAAGAGGCGCATATAGTCGTAGATTTCAGTGACAGTGCCGACCGTCGAGCGCGGATTGCGCGAGGTGGTTTTCTGCTCGATCGAAATCGCCGGCGAGAGCCCTTCGATGGAATCGACATCGGGCTTTTGCATCAGTTCGAGAAACTGGCGCGCGTACGCCGAAAGCGATTCCACGTAACGGCGCTGGCCTTCGGCGTAGATCGTGTCGAATGCGAGCGACGACTTGCCCGAGCCGGAGACGCCGGTCAGCACCACCAGCTCATTGCGCGGGATGTCGACGTTCAGGCCCTTGAGATTGTGCTCGCGAGCGCCGCGGACGCGGATGTGGGTGAGGCCGTCCTTCATTGAGCGCTTCCTCTCGGGGTGAGGAAGCGCCATGCGAGGATGTGCGCGGCGACGGCCAGCAAAAACATGAGGACAAGCAGCGCTGGAACGAGCGGCGGGACCCACGCCGGTGCATCTCCGTGTAGTACGCTGAGCGTTGCTCCCGGCATCCCATAGAGAATGAATGCGTCTAGCGAAAAGATAACCGCGACGCAGAGACCGCGCGATAGCGCGGGTCGTTGTAGAGTGGCCGCCGCGCCAATCTCGAAAACGAGCGCGATTGCGGCAGCGACGACAAATGCGGACACCGCCAACATGCCCGCTTGTTGAGCTAGTAGGCTCACTGCGAAGGCGAGCGTGAGGCCCAGCGCGCCTATCGCCGCATACCTGAAGCTGTGACTCCTCATTGCGGCAAGCCGTAGGCGAAGGCTGTCATCGAGATTCCGGGCTGATAATGTTGATTGAAGATGTGGGCTTTCTCGCCGTCGCGTCGTGCGCCGAGCGCGTAGAACACTGGAAAGAAATGTTCCCAGTCGGGCGCGGCATCGCGGGCTTCGGGGCGGGCGGCATAGCCGAGCACGGCGTCCGCGTCACCGCTCACAGCTGCGTTGGTGATGTACGCATCGAAGCTCTGCACCCAGGGTTCCAATTGTTTAGTACGGAAGAAGGCGGGCAGATTGTGTACGATATTGCCGGCAGCGAGGATCAGCACGTTCTCGTCACGCAGCGGCGCGAGCGCGCGTGCGATGGCTAGGTGCTCGGTCGGCGGGCGGCGTATATCCAGGCTGACTTGGACGATCGGCACATCCGCATCGGGATACATGTGGACGAGCACGCTCCAGGCGCCGTGATCGAAGCCCCAGCCCTCGTCGAGTTGGGCGTCAAAGGGCGCGAGCCGTTCCGCGATCTCGCGCGCTAGTTCGGGATCGCCGGGCGCGGGGTACTCAACATCGAACAGCGCCTGCGGAAAGCCGCGGCCGAAATCGTGGATGGTTTTTGGTTGCGCATTCGACATGACGCGCACGCCCTCGGTCACCCAATGCGCCGAGATGACGACGATCGTCCGCGGCTTCGGAAACGCGCGCGCGATCTCAGCCCAGCCGCGGCCGGAGGGCGTGTCTTCGATCGCGTTCATCGGCGAGCCATGGCCGACAAACAGGGCGGGCGCTCTGGTGCTCATAGGTCTTTCTTAGGGGACCGCCATGCCGCCGGCGGACACCATATTTAGTATCTAGAGTCGCCCGGACATCAAGAACAATTAGCGAACATCGAGCGCTCGGGCAGTTGGCGGTCCAGACGCCTCGCTGGAGCAACTGGTTAATCAGCCTTTACCAATGGGGCGAGTCGTATTATAGAACATAGGGAGAACATTTGTCCGGATTACGCCCGGCGGATGCCTCACCATCGAGTGAAAGCGCAGGAAACAGGAGGTCGGCGATGGCTGGCAGCGTCAACAAAGTGATTTTGATCGGCAATCTGGGCAAGGACCCGGAAGTGCGGCGGCTCAATAGCGGCGACCCAGTCGTGAACCTCTCGATCGCGACCTCGGAAAGCTGGCGCGACAAGCAGTCGGGCGAGCGCAAGGAAAAAACCGAGTGGCACCGCGTCGTCATCTTCAACGAGAATATCGCGAAGGTGGCCGAGCAATATTTGAAGAAGGGCTCGACGGTTTACATCGAGGGCCAGCTGCAGACGCGCAAGTACGAACAGAACGGCGTTGAGAAATACACCACCGAAGTCGTCCTGCAGAAGTATCGCGGCGAGCTGACCATGCTCGGCGGCAAGGGCGATGGCGGCGGCAAGTCGTACGACGACGAAGGCGGCGGCTCATTCAGCTCCAAAGCCGGCGCCAAACGCGTCAGCGACGGTCCACGTGAAAGCTTCACGCAGGATCTGGATGACGAGATTCCGTTCTAGGCGGCTGCGGTTCTCCTCGCCCTTGATGGGCGAGGTGGCCGCGAGCGTCAGCTCGCGGACGGAGTGGGTGGCGGCTCCGATCTCGGGGTTTTGAGCAATGGCTAACCCAGTTGCGCGCAAGCTGCGCAAAGCCATGACGCCTCAAGAGGTTAAGCTCTGGGCTCGCTTGCGGCCGTTGCGCCACCGCGGACACAAATTTCGTCGCCAAGTACCGCTGCGTGGCTACATCGTAGATTTTGCCTGTTTTAACGCGCGACTGATCATTGAGATTGATGGCTCGCAGCATGGACACGCCGCGCACGCTGAGAGAGATCGCGAGCGCGATGCTACGCTGGAGCGCAATGGTTTCGCCATTCTGCGATTCTGGAACTCGGAGATTGACAAGGAGTTCGATGGTGTTTGGCAGATCATAAACTTGGCGCTGCTGAACGCTGAATTGCGCGGGCATGGAGACCTTGGGGATAGTGGTCATCTTTGAATGAGATGACGCGCTCAGTTACCCCGACGCCCGCGCCGTCACCCACTCAGTCATTCCGCCTACGCCTTCGGCTTCGGCGGACTGACAGCTCGCCCATCGAGGGCGAGCAGGGGTTTCGCGCTGGCGCCCTCGCGCCCATATCGCCTGCATGATTCCATTTTCAGTTCTTGATCTCGCGCCCATCGTTGAGGGCGGCGACGTGGCGCAGGCGCTGCGCAATAGCCGCGACCTGGCGGTGCAAACCGAGCGTTTCGGCTATCATCGTTTCTGGCTGGCTGAGCATCACAACATGCCGGGCATCGCCAGTTCGGCGACGGCGCTCTGCATTCAGAACGCGGCGGCGGCGACAACAATGATGCGCATCGGCGCCGGCGGCATCATGTTGCCGAACCACGCGCCGATTGTGATCGCCGAACAGTTCGGCACGCTGGAGGCGTTGTTTCCGGGGCGGATCGATTTAGGTCTCGGGCGCGCGCCGGGCGGCGATCAGCGCGTGGCGATGGCGCTGCGGCGCACGCTCGTCGGCGGCGAGGATCGGTTTCCGCAGGACGTGATGGAGTTGCAGGCTTTGCTGGCGCCGGCGGCGCCGCGTCAGGTCGTGCGCGCGGTGCCGGGGGAAGGCTCGAACGTGCCGCTTTGGATACTTGGCTCCTCGACGTTCGGCGCGCAGATGGCCGCGGCGCTCGGCTTGCCGTACGCCTTCGCGTCGCATTTCGCGCCGGCGCAGATGATGAGCGCGATCGAGATTTATCGCGCGACGTTCCAGCCGTCCGAGCAACTGCAGAAACCGTACGTCATGCTGGGCTTCAATATCTTCGCCGCGCCCACGGATGAAGAAGGCCGATTACTGGCGACATCCCTGATGCAAGCGTTCGCCAGCCTGCGGCGCGGCATTCCACAACGTTTGCGGCCGCCCGATCCGAACTTCGAAGCAACGCTGTCCGAGACGGAGCGCGCTTCCCTCGCTCAAGTGCTTGAGTGCTCCGGCATCGGCTCGCCAGCGACAGTGAAGCAGAGCATCAGCGCCTTCATCGCCCGCACCGGCGCTGACGAGCTGATCCTGGCGTCCCACATCTTCGATCATTCCGCGCGGGTGCGCGCCTACGAGATCGCGGCGGACGTTCGGCGTGAGTTGGCGCAGGCCTAGTGGAACAGCGTGTCGCCGAGGCCCAGGGGCACGCCGCAGCGCTCGGCCAAATCGGCGCCCCAAGTCTTGGCGAGCGCTAGCTCTGCTTTGTGGGCGGCGCCCGCTTCCGCCAGTTGGGCGCGGTAGGCGTGGGCGTCGAATGTGCGGCCGTATTCCTTAGCATGTTCGCCAAACACTGGGCCGGCCGCGATCGCGGCGCAGGCTGGCGCATCGATCGCCAAGTCGAAGAAGCTCGCTAACTGCGCCAGCGTGGCGGCGGGATCAGCGAGGAATGTCTCACTGTTGAGCGTGCGTAGGCGCCCGGGGCCGAAGCGCTTGGCGATGGAGTCCAGGAACGCGATCTGGATCAACCATGCCTGCGCCGCGATTTGCAGATCGGTTTGCAGAACCACGTCCTCGTCCGTGAAGCCAGCGTCGAGCGGGATGACCGAGGCATAGTATTGATAAGTCGAGCGCGCGAAGGCGCGCCCCTCCATGCCGCGTCGGGCGACAGCGCGCAGGAAGGCGTCGAGCGGCGAGTACATCACCAACGCTTTCGCGTTCGGGCGCACGTGCATCATTTGCGGGATGATGTGGGTGGTGACGTTGCTTGGCTTGACGATCTGCGTCTCGCCGGGGGTGTGCGGACGCGACAATAGATCAAGCGTCATTTCAAGCGCCGCCAAGGCGCCAGGAGTGCCGCGGCCACTTGAGCGCAGGTGCGCGAAGGCGACGAGTACCGAGGGCTCTTTGATGCCCATCGACACGCCTGGGATGTCGAGCGCGCGCGTCATCAGCGTCGAGCAGCAGAACGCGGTGTGGAAAATGAAGTGCATTGGCCCTGCCGCCTCGCGCGCAGCATCCACCGGCAAATCTGCCACCGGGATCGGACGCGTGCGCTTTGCGCGGGTTACGTGGCGTGGGTCGAGGAAGACGAGTTGCCGCTGCGTCTCGCGCGGCAGGTGCGCGAGCACAGGGTGTCCGCCCGCGAGTCGTAATCATGCGGAAGCCAGGCCGCGTCACGGATGAAGGGCAGCCAATCGGCGTCGGGCTTGAGCGTGTGCTGGTGCACTTGGGGCCTTCCGAGGCGAGATTTAGGAAAACGGCCCGGTTGAGTGTAATGCAAGTTACTTGATCGTGATTTGGATGTAGTCCGTCGCATCGTCGGGGGTAGGGGTATTCGGATACCGCTGCGCCCGCCGGGAGGGACGGGACCGCCGGAATCCGGCTAGTTCAAAGTGTGACCCCGCCCTCTCGCGCCTTGGCACCGCTCGATTTGGCGATGCTGCTCTCGATCGCGCTCATTTGGGGCGTGAACAATATTCTCGCGAAGCTCGCGCTGGATGCATTGCCGGCGATGATGATGGCGGCGACGCGCTTCGCGATCGTGCTGGTTGCGCTGGTCTGGTGGATCAAGCTACCGCCGAAAGGGCAATTGCCGCTCTTCTTCGCGATGCTGGCTTTCATTGGCCCGATTCACTTCGCCATTCAGTCGATTGGCTTGAAGATGGCCACCGACATGCCGCCGATGATCGTGGCGATGCAGTTGTGGGCGCCGGCGTCAGTGGTGTTTGCCGCGCTGATGCTGGGTGAGCGGGTCAGCGGACTGCGATGGGCCGGCGTCGGCCTCGCGTTTCTAGGCGCCGCTTCGATGAACTTCGATCCGACGGTTTTTGCGCAAGGCTGGCCGCTCTTGCTGGTCGGCCTCGCGTCCACCGCTTACGGGTTCGGCACCGTGCTCGTGCGCAAACTTGGAGGCGGCCTCGATCCGTGGGCGACGCAAGCGTGGATCGCGCTCGCCGCAGCGCCGACGCTTTCGGTCGCGTCGCTCACTTTCGAAAGCGGTCATATCGAAGCGGCGGGGCAGGCGCACTGGAGCATCTGGGCGTTTATCGGATTTGGCGCGATCGTGTCGTCGATCGTCGCCAACGCCTTCATGTTCAAGTTGCTGCAGAAATATGAGGTGTCGCGGACGACGCCCTATCTGCTGCTGACGCCCGTTATCTCGTTTGCCCTTGCCGTCGTGCTTCTGGGCGATCGCATCAGCGCGCAGATACTTATGGGCGCGGCTGCGACGCTGGCTGGGGTGGCGCTGGTCGCGCTAGCGGAGCGGCGGTTCAAGCCGATCGCGCCAGCGCAAACGCCGGATGGCGCCTAGGGCAGCGTCGTGAGCGCAGCGCAGGCGATGCGCGCACCGGCGCCGCCAATCGGCTGAGTGATCTGATCATCCGGGCCAGCATGGATCAAAAGCGCCGTGCCGTCGGTGTCGAGCAGAGCCTCGCGCGCTGGGGTGCTGGCGTTGCCAGATATGCGCTGGCTGGCCAGTACGGTGTAGGGCGAGAAGAATTCAGCGGCGAAAATACCGCTCGGTGGTGCAAAAAGGTTGGGGAGATCTCCTGTTTCGGGCCCGTTGGGGTGGAGGAGGCCGTGGCTGATCCGGTCGCCCATCCCGAGGTGACCGCCGGAAGCTTCGAAACCGTTGGCGAAATCGCTGCAATCGCCGCGTGTGTGGAGATGCAGGCCGTGCCATCCGGCTGGGAGAGCGCGCTCGGAAAACTCCAGTCGAATCAGGGTCCCGGAAGGCGCTGGCGTGAAATGAGCTTGGCCAATGGCGCGACCGTCGCCGCTTACGATCCAGGCCGTGCGGGCCTGAGGCGCTGGGTCCGGCGCGTCAGCGCCGGGAGAGCTGGCGCACGCGCCGAGCAGAGCTGCAAAAAGGGCGGCGGCGATGCGGCGCATGGGAAGCTCCTTGGTTTGCGACGGGGCCGTCACAATGTTAGTTTGGCGTGGATTCGGGGACGAGTTTTCCTCGTCATTTCCTACGCCTGCAACTTTCGTTTCCATCACTCTAGATATTAGACCGGCGATCTCGTGTCAGACACGTCCGATCCCGCCGATAATGGCGGTCCAACCCTTCCCAAGGGCGTCTCACTCATCACAATCGAAGATGAGCTGAAACGTTCCTATCTCGATTACGCGATGAGCGTGATCGTCTCGCGCGCGTTGCCTGACGTGCGCGACGGGCTGAAACCTGTACACCGCCGCATCCTGTTCGGCATGGATGAAGCCGGGAACACGCACGACAAGAGTTATCGCAAGAGCGCCAACACGGTCGGCGAAGTGATGGGCCGCTATCACCCACACGGCGACCAGGCGATCTATTTGTCCCTGGTGCGCATGGCCCAGGATTTCGCCATGAGCCTGCCGCTGATCGACGGGCAGGGCAATTTCGGCTCCATCGACGGCGATATGCCGGCGGCGATGCGTTACACCGAGAGCCGCTTGGCGAAGACTGCCCGTGCGCTGCTGGACGATATCGACGAGGACACGGTCGACTTCGTCGAGAACTATGACGGCTCGCGGCGCGAACCGTCAGCGCTGCCGGCTAAGTATCCGAACCTGTTGGTCAATGGCGCCGGCGGCATTGCTGTCGGCATGGCCACGAATATCCCGCCGCACAATTTATCCGAAATCATCGATGCAGCGGTCGCGATGGTTGATAATCCGGACATCACAGATCTCGATCTGCTCGACATCGTACCCGGACCGGATTTCCCGACAGGCGGCGAGATTCTGGGCCGCGCCGGCGCGCGCATGGGGCTCTTGACGGGCCGCGGCTCAGTCATGATCCGGGCCAAGCATCACAATGAAACCATACGCGGGCGCGAGGCGCTCGTGTTCACCGAGATCCCATATCAGGTGAACAAGTCGGAAATGGTCGAGCGCATCGGCGAGCAAGTGCGCGAAAAGCGCATCGAAGGCATTTCCGAAGTGCGCGACGAGTCGAACCGTCTCGGCATCCGCTTGGTGATCGAGCTGAAGCGCGATGCGGTGCCGGACGTGGTGCTGAACCAGCTCTATCGCTATTCGCAGCTGCAGACCTCATTTGGCGTCAACATGCTGGCGCTGAACAATGGCAAGCCCGAGCAGATGGGCTTGCGGCAGATGCTCATCCATTTCTTGAGCTTCCGCGAACAGGTCATCACGCGTCGGACGAAATTTCGTTTGGCGAAAGCCCGCAAGCGCGGCCACGAGACGGTCGGTCTCGCCATCGCCGTGGCGAACATCGACGACGTGATCAAACTGATCCGCGAAAGCCCCGACCCGTCGACCGCGCGCGAACGTTTGGTGGCGCGCGATTGGTCGACGGGCGATATGATGCCGCTGATCGCGCTGATCGCCGATCCGCGGACGGTCATCACGGACGGTGACAAGATCAGGCTGTCGGACGAGCAAGCGCGCGCCATTCTGGCGCTGCAGCTCTCGCGTCTCACCGGCCTTGGCCGCGAGGATATTGCCAAGGCGGCGAACGAGATTGCTGACGAGATCAAGGAATTGCTTGAGATTCTTGGCTCGCGTGAGCGTATCCTGGCGATGATCCGCAGCGACCTCATAGGCGTGAAGGAAGCGTTCGGTGGTCCGCGCCGCACGGCGTTCTCGGAAGCGGAAGGCGATATCGACGACGAGGCGCTCATCCCGCGCGAGGACATGGTGATCACCGTGACCCACGGCGGCTATGTGAAGCGCACGCCGCTCGCGGCCTACCGCACGCAGCGGCGCGGCGGCCGCGGCCGTGCCGGCATGCAGATGAAGGACGAGGATTTCGTCACGCGCGTGTTCGTGGCCTCCACCCACGCCCCCATCCTGTTCTTCTCGTCCTCGGGCATGGTCTACAAGATGAAGGCGTGGCGCATTCCGGCCGGCGATCCGCGCACCAAGGGGCGCGCGCTGGTGAACCTGCTGCCGCTCGGCCAAGGTGAGACGATCACATCGGTGATGGCGCTGCCGGAGGACGAGCGCGATTGGGATAAGCTCGACGTTATGTTCGCGACCCGCTCCGGCGGCGTCCGGCGCAACAAGCTCAGCGACTTCACCCAAGTGAACCGCAACGGCAAGATCGCCATGAAGCCCGATGAAGGCGATGGCATTATCGGCGTCCAAATATGCACCGAGGACGATGATGTGCTGCTAACCACTTCAAACGGCATGTGCGTGCGCTTCCGGGCCACTGACGTCCGCGTGTTCAAGGGCCGTGACTCCACCGGTGTTCGCGGCGTCGATCTGAAGGACGAAGATTCCGTTATTGGCATGGCGGTGTTGAAGCACGTCGATGTCACCTCGAAAGAGGTGGGCGATTACTTCAAGTGGGATGCGCAAGCGCGCGGCGACGTTGAACTCGAGCAAGAGGATGCGGCGCCGAGCGAGGGTGAAGCGCCAACCCCGTTCGAACGCCTCGCCTGGCTGAAGACGCAAGAGCAGTTCATTCTCACGGTCACAACCAATGGCTTGGGCAAACGCGCCTCGGCCTACGAATACCGCGTCACCAATCGCGGCGGCAAAGGACTCATCGCGCATCGTCTCACCGACGCGGCGCGCGTGGTCGCTTCCTTCCCGGTGAAAGATGAAGAAGAGCTGCTGCTGGTCACCGACAAGGGTCAACTCATTCGCACCGCAATCGATCAGATCCGCATCGCTGGGCGCGCGACACAGGGCGTCATCTTGATCAATGTTGGCGAGGACGAGCACGTGGTCGCGGCGGAGCGCCTGGAAGCGCTGGGCGGCGAGGCCGGTGAAGTTCTCGAGGGCGGCGAGGAGGCCGGCAAGTGACCCAGAAGGTACGCGTCGGCCTCTACCCCGGCACCTTCGACCCCCTCACCAATGGGCATGCCGACATCATTGCCAGGGCCGCCACCCTGGTGGATCGCTTGGTAATCGGCGTTGCCGTCAACCAGGATAAGGGCCCGCTGTTCACGCTCCAGGAGCGTGTTGAGATGGTCGAGGAGCAATGCGCCAAGATCAAAGGCGGCGCCGAGATCGTCATCCAACCTTTTGACACATTGCTGATGTCATTCGCCGAAAGCGTAGGGGCGCACATTATCGTCCGGGGACTTCGAGCGGTCGCCGACTTCGAGTACGAATTCGCCATGGTTGGGATGAACCAAAAGCTAAATCCCGCCATCGAAACGGTTTTTCTCATGGCCGACCCGACGCACCAAGCGATCGCGTCGAGGCTGGTGAAAGAGATCGCGCGACTGCAAGGAAGCGTCGCGCACTTCGTGCCCAAGGAAGTAGAAGGACGACTGAAGGCGAAATTTGAGGTCTCATAATGCTGCGCTTGGGTGGATTATTGGCGGCGGCCGCATTGGCGCTGGGGCTTTCGGGCGCGTTCGACTTTGCGTCGGCGCAGGCGCCGGATGCGCGCAACTGGCGGCCGGTCGATCCGGAGAACACGCTCTACATCGACACGGTTCATGGCCGCATCGTCGTGGAGCTTTATCCGGAAGTGGCGCCGCGCCATGTCGAGCGGATCAAGACGCTGACGCGCGCCGGCTATTATAACGGCCTGACCTTCCACCGCGTCATCGACGACTTCATGGCGCAAACCGGCGATCCGTTGGGCACTGGAGAGGGCGCGTCGCCGCTGCCCGATCTGCGCGAGGAATTCATGTTTCGCCGCGGCCCCGACATGCCATTCATTCAGGCTGCGGAGCAAAGCCGCGCCCGTCTCGGATTTTACAAGGCGCTGCCGATCGAAAGTCAGCCCGACGCGCAAATGGCGGTGACGTCCGACGGCCGCGTTTCGGCCAACGCGCTGCATTGTCAGGGCGTCGTCTCGATGGCGCGTTCCGAAGAAGTGAACTCCGCCAACAGCCAATTCTTTATCATGCGCGCGCCGAACACGGCGCTCGATAAGCGCTACACGATTTTCGGCCGGGTGGTGTGGGGCCAGGAGGCGGTAATGCAGATCGCCGTCGGCAACCCGCCGCCCAACCCGGACCGGATGCTTTCCGTACGCATCGCGGCCGACGCCCCTGAAGGCGAGCGCGCGCCGATCTATGTGTTGCGAACGGACGGGCCGCAATTTCGTGACCTGATCGAAGATACCCGCCGCGAGCGCCGCGCCGACTTTTCGGTCTGCGACGTGGAAATTCCGGCGCGCGTTCCAAATAGCGAAAACAGAGAGAGAAGCTGGTGGTCGATAATTCCTTTCATACCCTGACGCTCGAACTCGACACCGGCACGGTGAAGATCAAGTTCCGCCCCGACCTTGCGCCGAACCATGTTCAGCGCGTCGGCGAATTGGCGAACGAAGGGTTCTACAATGATGTGCCGTTCCACCGCGTGATCCCGGGCTTCATGGCTCAGGGCGGCGACGGTGGTAAGCGCAATGGCACCGGCGGCTCGACGAAGCCGAACCTGAAGCAGGAGTTTTCGGCCGAGCCGCACGTGCGCGGCGTCTGCTCGATGGCGCGCACCAATGATCCGAACTCGGCCAACAGCCAGTTCTTCATCTGCTTCGGCGATTCAAGCTTCCTCGACAATCAATACACGGTCTGGGGCGAAGTGGTTGAAGGCATGGAAGCCATCGACGCGCTGCCCAAGGGCGAGCCGCCGCGCGCGCCCGGCAAGATCGTGAGCGCGAAAGCGGAGTGAGCGCGGGCCTTCTCCAGCGCTGGCGTGCGCTGGCGGGAGAGGGCGCTGACGCACTTGGCGAAGCGTTGATCCGCGCCTGGAACGAGCCGCAGCGCGTCTATCACGGACTTGGCCATCTCGTTTGGTTGCTTGAGGAAGCTCAGCGCCGCGCGGCGCTGATCCACGATCGCGACTTCGTGGGCTATGCGATCTGGTTTCATGACGCGGTGTATCAGCCCGGCGAGCCAGACAATGAAAAGTTCAGCGCTGATTGGGCGCGCATTTCGCTTGCGCATAAGCCGGCGCTGGCGGAGCGCGTGGGGCAAGTCATCGAGATGACGAAGAACCATGCCGAGGGCGCAGCGGAGGGCGATGCGGCGCTCTTTCTGGATATGGACATCGCCATTCTCGGCGCGCCGTGGGAGGCGTATTGCGCGTACGCCGCCGGCATCCGCGCCGAATACCCTCACATCGTCGACCCAGCCTTCGCTGGCGGCCGCGGCGCCTTTCTGGCGAAGCAACTTGGGTGTACGCGGACGTTCCGTACCGACGTCTACGAGAATGAGCTTGGAGAAGTGGCACACGCCAATATGCGCTGGGAGTTCGAGGAGATGCGCAAAGGGCGCATGGTCAAAGCCTGATGCGCGTCGATCACTTCGATTTCGATTTGCCTGAAGATTTGATCGCGCTCCGCCCGGCGCGACCGCGCGACAGCGCCCGCTTGCTGCATGTGCCGGCGCAGGGTGCGTTGGAGGATCGCACGGTGCGGGACCTGCTGACGCTATTTCGTCCCGGCGACCTCCTCGTGTTCAATGATACGCGCGTTATCCCGGCGCGGCTGAAGGGCGTGCGCAGCCGGGATGATGCGCGCGTCAATGTTGAAGCTACATTGCACAAGCGGTTGTCGGCGAGTGCGTGGGCCGCGTTCGCGAAGCCGGGTAAACGGCTGAAGGAGGGCGATCGCATTCGCTTTGGTTCGGGGAGCGACGGCGCATGCTCGCTGTCAGCTTTGGATGCGACCGTCACCGCCAAGGGCGACGATGGATTAATCACGCTCACTTTCGACCTTACCGGCGCTGATCTCGATGCAGCTATCGGCGCGCTCGGTGAGATGCCGCTTCCGCCATACATCGCGGGGCGCCGCACCGAGGATGAAGCCGATCGCGCCGATTATCAGACCGTGTACGCCGCCAAGGACGGCGCCGTTGCGGCGCCGACAGCGGGGCTGCACTTCACCGAGGACTTGCTCGCACGGCTGGAGGCTGCCGGCGTTGAGCGCACCCAGGTCACCTTGCACGTTGGCGCGGGCACGTTCTTGCCGGTGAAGGCCGACGACACCAGCGACCATCTCATGCACGCCGAGTGGCGTGAGATTCCCCCGACCGCCGCCGACGCGATCAATCGCGCCAAGGCCGAAGGTCGGCGCGTCATCGCGATCGGCACTACGGCGTTGCGGTCGCTTGAATCGGCTGCCGATGAATCGGGCCATGTGCGCGCCGAGGCGGGCGATACTTCGATTTTCATAACGCCCGGGTATCGTTTCCGCGTCGTCGATGGCCTCTGGACCAATTTCCATCTTCCGCGCTCGACGTTGTTCATGCTGGTGTCGGCCTTTGCTGGTTTGGAGCGGATGCGGGCGGTGTATGCGCACGCGGTGGCTGAGAAGTATCGCTTCTATTCCTACGGGGACGCGAGCTTGCTATGGCGGGCGCCATGACGGCGTTTCCCTTCGAGATCAGCGCCACCGACGGCGCGGCCCGCACAGGCGTCCTGCGCACGCCGCGCGGCGATATCCGCACGCCGGCGTTCATGCCGGTTGGCACGGCGGGGACGGTGAAGGCGCTGACAGTCGATCAAGTGGCGCAGACAAGCACCGATATCATTCTCGGCAACACCTATCATTTGATGCTGCGCCCCGGCGGAGAGCGCATGGCCAAGTTCGGCGGCCTGCATAAGTTCATGCGCTGGGACAAGCCGATCCTGACCGATAGCGGCGGCTACCAAGTCATGTCGCTGGCGCAATTGCGTAAGCTCGATGCGGATGGCGTCACGTTTCGCAGCCATGTCGATGGCTCACAGCATCGGCTGACGCCAGAAGACTCGATCCGCATTCAAGCTGACCAGATCGGCGCCGAGATCGTCATGCAGCTGGACGAATGCCCGGCGCTGCCAGCGCCGCGCGCCGATGTCGAGAAAGCGATGCGGCTTTCGCTAGATTGGGCTGGGCGTTGCAAGCGCGCGTTCGGTTCGCGCAATGCGCAGAACCTGTTCGCCATCGTGCAAGGCGGCGTTGATCCGAAATTGCGCGCCATTTCGGCGGCGGCGCTGGTGGGCGAAGGCTTTGACGGCTACGCGATCGGGGGGCTGGCCGTGGGCGAGGGCCAGGAGGCTATGCTGGCGACGCTAGACGTCACCACACCGCTGCTGCCGCAGGCGCGGCCGCGTTATCTGATGGGCGTCGGCAAGCCGCTGGATATCGTTGAAAGCGTCGCGCGCGGCGTTGACATGTTCGATTGCGTGCTGCCGACGCGCTCCGGCCGTCACGGCCAAGCGTGGACGGACGAAGGTCCGCTCAACATCACCAATGCGCGCTTCGCCGAAGACATGGCGCCGCTCGACGAAAGCATCGGCTGCCCGGCGAGTCGCGACTATTCGAAAGCGTATCTGCACCACTTGTTCAAAGCCGGAGAGCTGCTCGGGCAAACGCTGCTCTCTTGGCACAACGTCGCCTACTACCAAACGCTTATGGCGCGGCTGCGTGCAGCCATTGCTGCCGGCCAACTTGCGGATTTCCGCGCCGCGTTCAAAGCAAAGCTTAGCGCGACGCCGGTGGTGGCGGCGGGATGACTGCGGGGCAGCCTAACGAAGCGCCGTAGCCGCGCAGGAACGTGCGCCGCTGTTGGCCGTTGGCGACGGCGCGCAATGCATCGCGCTCAGCGCGGTTAGCGCCCGAGAGGCGGCGCACCCAGGAGCGGAACGGGATCAGATCTTGCGCGGTGTCTTGCGCGGCCTCGATGGCTTGCTCTTCGACGAAATCACCGCTGCGGTCCCAGATGTTGCGGTTAGGACCGGGCTGGTAGCTCTCCGGGCCGAGCACGGCGTCCAACTGACCAATCTCGCGCGCGACGTCAGTGCAGCCACCGAGCGTTGCGGTCGCGTATGGGTATTGGAGATTGCGCAGCACTGGCGGGATCTCGGGGCGGATAAGGTTCACGTCGCGCAGTGGGCTGATGGCGGCGTCGGAAACGCCGCGGCGCGTATCGGCGGTGCGCCCGGTTGAACACGCGGCTAGCAGCGCCATCGCGGCCAAAGCACCAATTTTTCCCCGCGATTTTCTGCGCATGTCGGCTCCCCACGTGGTCGCCGAGCCTATAGCGCGGTGCATGGGTTCGCGCCAATGCCGGGAGACAGAGGACGGGTGAGGCGCTAAGTCCCGGCCATGCTCCCGGTTGAGGACGTCCTGCCCGATTTGCGCGCGGCGCTTGCACAGCGCAGCGAGGTCGTGCTCGTCGCTCCGCCCGGCGCCGGCAAAACGACGCGCGTGCCGCCGGCTTTGCTCGAAGAACCGTGGGCGCGGAGCGGCAAGATCATCCTGCTCTCCCCCCGGCGCATCGCGGCGCGGGCGGCGGCGGCGCGGATGGCGAGCGAACGCGGCGAACGCGTCGGCGACACCATCGGTTATCGCGTGAGGCTCGACTCCAAGGTGGGGCCGAAGACGCGGATCGAAGTGGTCACCGAAGGGGTGTTCACGCGCATGATCTTGGGGGACCCCGAACTTACGGGCGTCGCCGCCGTGCTGTTCGATGAGTTTCACGAGCGTAGCCTTGAAGGCGATCTTGGCCTCGCGTTGGCGCGTGATGTCCAGGCAGGGCTGCGGCCCGATCTGAAGCTTGTGGTGATGTCGGCAACATTGGATGCAGCGCGCGTAGCGGCGTTGCTCGGTGATGCGCCGGTCATCGTTAGTGAAGGACGCATGTTTCCGGTACGCCATGTTTATCGTCCGCGTCTCGCCAATGCGCGGCTCGAGGATGAGGTCGCCGGCGCGGTGCGTGCGGCGCTGGCGGCCGAAAGCGGAAGCGCTTTGGTGTTTCTGCCGGGCGTGCGCGAGATCGAGCGCACGGCGGAAGCGCTGCGTGTGTCGATCACTGACCCAAGCATTGATATGCGCCCGCTCTACGGCGCCATGAGCCCGGCTGATCAGGACGCGGCGATTGCGCCAGCGCAGGCGGGGCGGCGCAAGGTGGTGCTGGCGACGTCGATTGCGGAGACGAGCTTGACCATCGACGGCGTGCGCATCGTTGTCGATGCCGGCCTGGCGCGGCGGCCGCGTTTCGAGCCGGCGCTGGGGCTGACGCGCTTGGAAACTGTGCGCGCCAGCCAAGCCGCGATCACGCAACGCGCCGGCCGCGCTGGCCGATTGTCCCCCGGTGTGTGCTGGCGGCTGTGGAGCGAAGGCGAGACACGGGCGCTGCCGGAGTTCGAGCGGCCAGAGATTCTGGACGCCGATCTTTCCGGCTTGGCGTTGGACTTGGCCGCATGGGGCGTCGCTGACCCCGCATCGCTGACGTGGCTTGATCCGCCGCCAAAGCCGGCGTGGAGCGAGGCGATGGCGTTACTGACGCGCATCGGCGCGCTGGATGAAGCGGGGCGACTGACCCCGCATGGCGCCGCCGTCGCGCGCCTGCCGTTGCCGCCGCGTCTGGCGCACATGGTGTTGCAGGCGGGTGAGGAACGCTTGCTCGCCGCGCGGATCGCGGTCGTGTTGACAGAGCAGGGGCTTGGCGGGCGCAGCGCCGATTTGCGCGAGCGTTTGCACCGCTTCAACAGCGAACGCGGGCAGCGCGCTGACGCCGCCCGGTCCCTCGCTGAGCGCATCGCGCGCACCGCTGGCGGCGGACGCGGTGCGTTGGACGAAGACCGCGCCGGAGCGTTGCTTGCGCTGGCGTACCCAGACCGTGTCGCCAAAGCGCGCGGCGGCGCGTTTACGATGGTGAACGGGCGCGCCGCGAACGTCGATGCGGCCTCGCCGCTGGCGAGGGAGCCATTCCTGGTGATTGCGGATATCTCTGGCGCGGCTGGACGCGCGCAAGTGCTCCTGGCGGCGCCGATTGCGCTAGCTGATATCGAGGCGATGTTCACCGGCCGCATTGAGCAGGGCGCGTCAGCGACCATTGACGCCGCCACCGGCGCGATCCGTGCGCGCAGCGTGCGGCGGCTCGGGCGCCTGGTGTTGTCAGACGCGCCGCTAGAGCGGCTCAGCGGGGATGAGCTGCGGGTGGCGCTGCTGGGCGCGGTGAGTGAGCAGGGCTTGTCGCTGCTGGATTGGGACGACGCGGCGCGGCAGGCCCGGGCGCGGGTGGTGTTCATGCGCGGCCTGCAAGGCGGGCCGTGGCCGGATTGGAGCGATGAAGCGTTGCTCGCGTCGCGTGATGTTTGGCTGGCGCCGGCGCTGGCGAGCGCGGGGCGGTTGAAGGCTATCGATGTGGCGCAGGCCCTGCTGGGCTCGCTGCCTTACGAGTTGCGCCGCAAGCTTGATGCGGAGGCGCCGCCGCGGTTCGAGACGCCCGCCGGATCGTCGCTCGCGATTGACTACGAGGCTGATGGCGGGCCGGCGCTGGATGTGCGCTTGCAGGAATTGTTTGGGCAGGACAAGCACCCGGCCATCGGGGGCGGTCGTGTGCCGCTGAGTTTACGCCTGCTCTCACCGGCGCACAGGCCCGTGCAGACGACGAAGGATTTGCCTGGCTTCTGGCGCGGCTCATATGCTGCGGTGCGGAGCGAAATGCGCGGGCGTTATCCGCGACACCCCTGGCCTGAAGATCCGTTGACCGCGCCGCCGACGCGCCGCGCCAAACCAAGAGGCTCGTGATGATCCCGACCATTGATGACGTGAGAGCTGCGGCCAAGCGCATCGAAGGCGCCATCGTGCGCACGCCGCTGCTGCGCAATGACGCCTTGGACGCGGCGACCGGCGCCAAAGTGTTCGTGAAGGCGGAGTGCCTACAGCGCGGCGGCGCTTTCAAGATGCGCGGCGCCACCAACGCCATCGCCGCGCTCTCGCCTGAGGTGCGGGCGCGCGGGGTTATCGCATTCTCATCGGGCAACCATGCGATTGCTGTATCGACGGCGGCGAAGCTCTTCGGCATCGAGGCAACCATCGTGATGCCCTCCGATGCGCCGAAGATTAAGTTGGAGACCACGCGCGCAAACGGCGCGAACGTGGTGACTTATGATCGCGTCCGCGAAAGCCGTGAGGAGATCGGCGCCAAGCTTTCTGCCGAGACAGGCGCGAGCATGATCAAGCCGTTTGACGATCCGTTCGTGATTGCCGGGCAAGGCACGTGCGGGCTGGAGATCGCCGACGAGATTGCGCCTGGCATCGTGTTCGTGCCGGCCAGCGGCGGCGGATTGGCGAGCGGCGTTGCACTGGCGTTGCCAATGGCGCGCATCATCGCTGTGGAGCCGGAAGCGCACGACGACATCGCGCGTACGCTTGCCGCCGGATCGATTCAGCGCAATGCGCCGGGCATCCGTTCGATTTGCGACGGCCTGCTCACCGAGCAGATGGGCGAAATCACTTACACCATCGGGCGTGAGCGGTTCGCGGCGGCGGTCGGCGTCAGTGACGACGCGGTGCGGCGTGCGATGAAGTTCGCTTTTCGGCATTTGAAAGTTGTGCTGGAGCCGTCAGGCGCGGCGTCGCTGGCGGCGCTGCTGGAAAGCGGCATCGACGTCAAAGGTGAGACGGTCGCGATCATCGCCAGCGGTGGCAATGTTGACGCAGAGACATTCGCGCAAGCGCTGGCGGTTTAACGCTCAGCGGCCGCGGTGCAGATCGCGTTCAAGCTGGATCTGCACCGGCGCGCCGGCTAAGCGATGGCGATAGACCTGCAAGTTCTCGGTCACGCGTTGCACGTAATTGCGCGTCTCAGAGAACGGGATCAGCTCGATCCAGTCGACAATGTCGACGTTGCTGGAGCGCGGATCGCCCCAATCGTTGACCCAGTTGCGCACGTTGCCGGGGCCGGCGTTATAGGAGGCGATGGCCATGACGTAAGAGCCGCCGAAATCGTCAATGAGGCCGGCGAGGTGCTGAGAGCCCAGCGTCATGTTGTAGTGCGGGTCGGTGGTGAGGGCCGAGCGATCGAAAGTCATGCCCGCGCGACGCGCTTCGATCTGCGCCGTCGATGGTATGAGTTGCATGAGCCCGCGCGCATTAGCGCTGGAGATCGCGGATGAATCGAACTCGCTTTCCTGGCGGATGATGGCGAGGACAAGCGCCGGCTCTGGACGACCGCTCGCTTGCACTGTCGCCGGCAATTGCAGCGTCGGGTAAGCGGCGCTGGTGGCGACAACGTTGCGGAAGAGCCCAGCCTTGGCGTTGCGCAGCGCGGTGCGGTAATATGATTGCTCACGCCCCAGCTGCGACAGCAACTCGATCTCCATCGGGTCATCGAGCGTGTCGTCGAGATAGAAGGCAATCGACTCGAAGTCCCGCTGCGCGCCGACTTGCGACATGAGTCGCAGCGCCCGGACGAGTTCGCGATTGTTGAAGCGGTTGCGCACCTCGTCGGGGATGCGATCGGTTTCTGGCAACGACAGCGTCGCGGTGCGTTCGCCGCGCGTGGCCGCGAGCTGGCCGTAATAGGTGAAGTTGAAGCGCGTGGCTTGATCGAGCAGCCGTTCGGATTCCGGGGTGTTGCCTAGTGCGCGTTCGGCCTCGGCCCGCCAGTAGAGCGCGCGCGACAGGCTCACCGGCGACGACACGTTCTCGCTCAGATGCGCGAAATGCTCACGTGCTTGCTGGGCGTTGCCGAGGAAGCGCAGCGACAGCCAGCCGGCCATCCATTCGGCGTCAGCGAACGCTTCGCCGGACGTGAGCCCGTGATTGGAGACAAGCTGGTAAGCCTGCCGATAATTGCGGGCGCGCAAGGCGCGGGGCACATAGAGACGGCGTTCGGAAAACAGCTCGGCGCGGGCTGCGAGCGGCGCTTGCCGGGCGTCCACTTCGACCATCAGCGGCAGCGCCTCTTCCGGACTGCCGGCGCGGCGGCGGTACTGGGCGCGATCGTAAAGGAAGCCGGGATTGTCGGCGCGCGAAGACGGGACCGCGTCGACTGCGGCCTGCAAGCCTCGGCGTGCACGGCTTTGCAGCGCGATGCGGGCGTTGGCGAGCAGACGATCGGCGGTCGAGACCCGCGTAAGTAGCGCGCGTGCGGCGGTATGCTGGTTGCGCCAGAGCAAGCCATCGACGCGGGCGGCGTGATCTTCGCTAGAGAATGAGGAGCTGAACTCAGCCAAAGCCCGATCTTCCATCGGCGTGGTGAGCGCATCTTCGCGCCAGGTCGCGCGGGCGAGCTCGATAGCTTCGTTGCGTTGACCGGCATCCTTCAAGGAAACGGCCAGCGCCATGCGACCGTCGCCTGTGAGCGGACCGTTGTCGGCCCGCAGGAACGCGATGCGCTCGCTGGCGGACAAACGTGAGTCGAGCACTGATTGCTCCGCGCGCGTGCGCATGGTTGTGCGGCCGGGCCAGCCTTGCAACTCGGTCAGCGCCTGGGAGAGGTCTCTGAAGGAGACTTGTGCTTCGGGCAAAGTCGCCAAGCGCCATTGCAGCATGCGGCGGACCAGCGGGTCGGTGGCGCCGTCGCGGAGCTGAGCGAGGCCGACCCAATCTTGGGATTCGGCGGCGGCCAAGCCACTACGCAGGCGCATCATTTCGCCGGCCGGCGGCGGTGCGGGCGGCGCTGCAAAGGAGGTCGTTTGCGCCACAGCCAGGGACGGCGCGGTGCTTTGGCCGGCGCTAGAGGCGACCAGAAACGCGCTCGCCGAGAGCGCTGTCAGCGCTATCCGGGTCACCTTGTTGGCTTCCATGTCATCTCCGCACCGATATAATTAAAGGCGGCTCGCAAGTGAGACCGGCGAGCCGCTATTTAACCTCGCCCGACAGTGTGGCAGGAATCGCGCCAATGCCACACCGCGACGCCCCTTCCGCCAAGTTCTACGGTTCGATCCCGGCGCTGATTACGCCGTTTCGCGGTGGAATCTTAGACGAGCGTGCTTTCCAAGCCATTGTCGAACGGCAAGTTGCCGAAGGAACACACGCCCTTGTCCCATGCGGGACCACTGGCGAGAGTGTCACGCTGAGCCTGGAGGAACACATCCGGGTGGTGGAGTTGTGCGTCGAGGCGGCTGCGGGCCGAATTCCGGTAATCGCAGGCGCGGGCTCGAACAATACCGCACATGCCATCGAATTGGCGCGCCACGCAAAGCAAGCTGGCGCCGATGCGGTGCTGGTCGTCGCGCCCTATTACAACAGGCCGAGCCAAGATGGTTTGGTCGCGCACTTCAAAGCGATTAACGACGCCGTCGATATTCCGATCGTGGTTTATAACGTGCCGGCTCGCACCATGGTCGACATCAGCGCCGAGACGATGGGGCGGCTCGCGCAATTGCCAAACGTGATCGGGTGCAAGGATGCGAGCGCCGATCTGGCGCGCGTGACGCGGCATCGGGCGCTGTGCGGTGAGGCGTTCGTCCAACTTTCGGGTGAGGACCCGACGGCGATTGGATTCAACGCGCAGGGCGGTGTCGGCTGCATTTCAGTGACGGCGAACGTGGCGCCGAAACTGTGCGCCGATATGCAGAACGCAATGCGACAGGGCGCGTACGATACAGCGCGCGTGATCGACGATAAGCTGGCGCCTTTGCACAAGGCGATGTTCGTTGAGCCTTCGCCGGCGCCGGCCAAGTACGCGTGTTCGCTGCTCGGCCTCTGCAGTGACGAAGTGCGTTTGCCGCTGTTGGTGTGCAGCGATGCGGCCAAGGCTCAGATTCGAACGGCCATGACGCATGCGGGGCTGATCTGATGGCGAAGAAAAAGGAAGACGCCAACCGCGGCCTGATCGCCGAGAACCGCCGCGCGCGGTTTGATTATTTGATCGAGGATACGCTCGAGGCCGGCGTGCAATTGGTTGGCACCGAAGTGAAGTCGCTGCGTAACGGCCGCGCCAACATCGCCGAAAGCTACGCCAGCTCCGAGGGTGGCGAGTTGTGGCTGATCAACGCCACCATCCCGGAATACCCGCCGGCAGGTCAGTTCAACCACGAGCCGCGTCGTAAGCGGAAATTGTTGGTGCGGAGCCGCGAACTGAAGCGCCTGGTCGGGGCGGTCGAGCGTGAAGGCCGCACGCTTGCCCCGCTAAAGCTCTATTTCAACGACCGTGGCATTGCTAAGATCCTGATCGCTTTGGCCACAGGCAAGAAGGCGCACGACAAGCGCGCCGCCACGAAGGATCGCGAATGGAAACGCCAGCAATCGCGGCTGATACGGGATCGCGGCTGATGCGCCCGCTGGCGGCCCTCGCCCTCATTGGGTTGGCTGCTGCCTGCGCGCCCACCGATCCGGCGTCGCGGCTGGGGCAGCAAATTGCTGTTTGCGAGGGCGATGGCGTTGGCCTGCCTCAACAAAGGCTGGAAGCCTGTTCTGCGGTGATTGCCGCATCCGGGGACGACCCGGCGCGGCGGGCGTCAGCGTTGGTGGACCGCGGCGTCATTCGTGCCGAGATGGCGGAGGACGCGCGCGCGGTGGCCGATTTCGGTCGGGCGCTGCGCATCGACCCAGGTCTGGCGCGGGCTTTGCTCGAACGCGGCCAAGTGCACGCCAGTCGCGAGGCGTTCGATCACGCGATCAGGGATTACGACGCGGCGCTAGCCCTGCAGCCGAACTCTCAGCAGGCGTGGGAGTTGCGCGAAGCGGCGGTGTACGGCCGCAGTGAAGGCCAGTTGGATGAACTCGACCTTTTGACGCGCGCCTTGGCCGAAAACCCCAATGAACCTGGCCTTTGGAACAATCGCTGCTGGGTGCGGGCGCTGAGTGGCGAAGAGCTCGAGTACGCCTTGGCCGATTGTAACGAAGCGCTGCGGCTTGATCCAGATAATGCGGCCGCGCTGGATAGCCGCGCTTTGGTCCATTTCAAGCGCGGCGACTTTGACGCTGCCATTGCTGACTACAACGCGGCCTTGGCCGTGGATCCGGGTCGCGGGCACTATCTCTACGGACGCGGACTTGCGCGCAGGGGCAAGGGCGAGGTCGCAGCTGGGCAGGCGGACATGGCGGCGGGCGAACGGGCGCAGCCTGGCGTCGCAGGCCTCTATCAAAGCTACGGCGTCGAGATTTAAGCGTCGGCCAGCACCTTTGCGCGTGCCATCACCGTCTCGAACATCTCGGTTGTCAGGCGCCGTGTTTGCGTGTTGTAGCGCGAGCAATGGTAGCTTGAGATGAGCGTGCGCCCGCCGGGTAGTGCTGCCTCGGCGCCGTGACCGAATTTGGCCGCGGTTGGCTTTAGCCCATGCGCGCGCAGTACGCTCTCATGCGCGATTGAGCCCAGCGCGAAAATCGCCCGGACATGTGGCGATGCTTCGATGCGCGCCATGAGGAATGGCCGGCAAGTGGCGATCTCCGCTGGCGTCGGCTTGTTCTCCGGCGGGGCGCAGCGCACGGCATTGGTGATCATCGCGCCCTTCAGCGTGAAGCCGTCACTGGGCTCGGCGCGGTACTCCCCTTCCGCAAGGCCGAGCTTTTTCAGCGTGCCGTAGAGGAGATCGCCTGCGTAATCGCCGGTGAAGGGACGGCCGGTGCGGTTGGCGCCGCCGCGGCCGGGCGCAAGACCGACGATTAGCAGCCGCGCGCTCGGACCACCGAACGAGGGCGCAGCGCCGTTGAACCATGTCGGCTCGGCGCGCTTGTTCTGGTCACGATAGGCGACGAGCCGCGGGCAAAGCGGGCAATCCCTAGGCGCTTCGGGCGGAGCTTCGCTCACCGATCCTCGTCGTCAGCGTATTCGTAGCTGGTTTCCGATTTCTCGCGGGGCGGACGGCCGATCAGCGTGACGAGATCCGCGAGATCGATGAAATTGTCGGCGGCGCGGCGAATATCGTCCGACGCCATGGGCGGGGTTGATTTGATCGTCGACACCACGCTCACCCGCATGCCTTTGCGCTGCACCGCTTCGATGGCGGCGACGAAATCGCCGTCGCCGGAGAAAAGGAAAGCATGGTCGATGAAGGCGGCGGCTTGCAAGAGGTCGACGGCCAGTTCGACGTCCATGTCGCCCTTGAAGCGGCGGCGGCCGTTGGCGTCGATGTATTCCTTGGCCGGCTTGGTGACCAAAGTGTAGCCGTTATAATCCAGCCAATCGACGAGCGGCCGGATCGGCGAGAAATCCTGATCCTCGACCAAGGCCGTATAATAATATGCGCGGACGAGGCGACCGTGGCCTTTGAAGACTTCAAGCAGCTTTCGGTAGTCGATATCGACATTGAGGCCCTTGGCGGCGGAGTAGAGATTGGCGCCGTCGATGAAAATGGCGACCCGCTCGTCGGGATGGATCAGACGGTCAAGCAAGTTCATAAGTCAAAACCCTTGCGCGTCGCCGCGCTGTAATTTGATTCCGCTTGATGCACGCTGCCGCCTTCATCGCTCTCGGAACCAACATGCCGTTTGACGGCGTGTCAGGCCCCGCTTTGTTGGCGCGCGCTATCACCGCAATGCGCGAGGCGGGGCTTCGGTTGCGCGCTGTCTCCTGTGTTTGGCGCACCGATGCGTGGCCGCCAGGCGCTGATCAGCAGGACTATCATAATGCGGTCGTGGTCATCGAGAGCGAGAGGCTGACGCCGCAGGCGCTCTACGCGGCGCTGCGTACGATCGAGCTGCAGTTTGGCCGCACCCGCCGCGAGCGCTGGGAGCCGCGCACTCTCGATTTGGACATCGTCGCCATGGATGGCCTCGTCGGCGAATTTGGCGATATCGCGCTACCACACCCGCGCGCCCACGAGCGGGCGTTTGTGCTGGCGCCACTGGCCGAGGCGGCCCCGGACTGGCGTCATCCGGTGATGGGGGCCACCGCCGCCGAACTCTTGGCGGCGCTGCCGGCGGAGGGTTATCGCCGCGTTGGTGATTTGGCCGGGGCCGTTTAGGGCGGTTGGGCTGCCCCTTTTCGCGCCTGCGGTGGTCCTTCGCATTGCGAAATACCGCGGGCGCCACTAGGTTGATCGACGATCCGACCCTTTTTGACCTGAAGGAAGCACGCCTTGGCTCGCGTAACCGTCGAAGACTGCGTTGATAAGATCCCGAACCGATTCTCGCTGGTGCTGCTGGCCGCGCATCGCGCGCGCAATATTTCCTCAGGTTCTGAACCACTTGTGGACCGCGACCGGGATAAAGACCCGGTCGTCGCCCTACGCGAGATCGCCGATTCCGCCGTTACCGTCGATGAGCTGCGCGACAGCTACGTGATGCTCTACCAGGACGTGCAGCCTGCAACCCAGGCCGAAGACGAGCAGGATCGCCTGGCGCTGGCCGCCCCGGTCGACACCAGTGAAGAGGACGTCCTGCGCGCGCTCCAGCAAGAAGCCGAAGCTCAGCGCGACGAACGGTACTAAGCCCATGGCAGGCGGTGACGGAGTCGCCGCCACAACCCCCGCTGGCTCCAAAAAAGCTGGCGCGGGAGAAGCGCCGCCGCGCACGCGTTTCTTGCGCCAGTTCGAGCTTGTCGAACGTATGCGCGCCTACGATCCCTCGCTTGACGAGAACCTGATCAACCGCGCCTACGTCTACGCCACCGCCAAGCACGGCAGCCAGAAGCGCCATTCCGGCGACCCGTATTTCGCCCATCCGATCGAAGTCGCGGGCATCCTCACCGAGTACAAGCTCGACGCCGCCACCATTGCGGCGGGCTTGCTGCACGACACCATCGAGGACACCGAAGCGACGCGCGAAGAGATAGAAGCCAAGTTCGGCGGCGAGATCGCTGATTTGGTCGAAGGCGTCACCAAGCTTTCGAAGCTCGAGATTCAGTCGGAAGAAAACAAGCAGGCGCAGAACCTGCAGAAATTCATTCTGGCGATGTCGCGCGACGTGCGCGTGCTGATCGTCAAGCTCGCCGACCGCCTCCATAACATGCGCACGCTGAAGCACGTGCCCAACCCCGCCAGCCGCCGCCGCATCGCCATGGAGACGCTGGAGATTTACGGGCCGTTGGCGCGTCGTATTGGCATGGAAAAGATGGCGCGAGAGCTTGAGAGCCTCGCGTTCCACGAAGCATTCCCGGACGCTGAGGTTGCGATCAATGCGCGCCTCGATCAGTTGCGCGTCGAAAAGGGCGCCAACGTCGCCATCATCATCCAGACGATTATGGAGGTGTTCGAGTTCGCGGGGATCGACGCGCGCGTGTTCGGGCGTGAAAAGCAAACCTACTCGATCTGGCGCAAGCTACAGCGCAAGAGCATGGAATTTGCCGATCTGGCCGACGTCTATGCCTTCCGCGTCATCGTCAACAACCCGGACGATTGCTATCGCGCGCTGGGACTCATTCACCAGACTTGGCGCTGTGTGCCGGATCAGGTTGAGGATTATATCTCCAACCCGAAGCCGAACGGGTACCGCTCGATCCACACCATCGTCATCGGGCCCGGCAACGTCCGGGTCGAAATCCAGATCCGCACTGAAGTGATGGATCAGATCGCCGAGAACGGCGTCGCCGCGCACTGGCGCTACAAGAATGAGTCCTACGGCTTTGACGAGGAAATGGCCGCGTCGGTCGGCCTTGATGCGCGCGAAGCGACGCGCTCATTGCTGGAGATTGCGGAGCATGGCGGCGAGGCGGGCGAATTTCTCGAGCACGCCAGGCTCGAAATGTATTCCGATCACGTCTTCGCCTTTACACCGAAGGGTGCGTTGATCCCGCTGCCGCAAGGCGCGACGCCGCTCGACTTTGCTTACGCGGTCCACTCCTCGATCGGCGATCGCTGCACGGGCGCAAAGATCAACGGTGTTGAACGCCCGCTCCGCTCGGTGCTGCGCAACGGCGATGTTGTTGACGTAATCACCGGCGACAAAGTTGGGCCGGTTCCGGGTTTCGAAGCGCTCACCAAAACCGGCCGCGCCAAGTCGGCGCAGCGGCGGCTCGAACGGCACGCCAAACGCGAAGAATTCGGCCGGCTTGGCCGCGATCTCGTCGCGCACGCGCTCCACCGCTACGGGCACGATCTCGCGGAAACGTCGCTGAAGCACGCGGCTGAACATTTAGGCAAGCACGATGAAGACGAGCTCTTCATCGCCGTCGGCGAGGGCTTGATCAAAGCCAGCGCCGTTGCGGTAGCGGCCTTCCCCGGCCTCGAAGAAAAAGTCCGCAAGGATTCGGTTCGCCGTCCGATGGAGGCGGAGAAGGCCAAGCTCTACGTTCGGGGCAGCGATCTGACGCCAGGGGTTGCGTTGCATTTCGCCGAATGCTGCTCGCCGATCCCCGGTGATCGGATCATCGGCGTCCATATGCCGGGCAAGGGCGTAGTCGTTCACACCATCGATTGCGAACAGCTGGCGACGATGGAGGATGGCGACATCACCTGGATCGATCTGGCTTGGACGCCGACGGCGCTGCACAAGACGCTCGCCACTGGCCGCATCATCGCCACGGTGGAAAACAAGCGCGGTGTGCTGGCCGAACTCTGCCGGATCATCGCCGAGAACGAGGGCGATATTCTGAACTTGCGCATGGCCCGGCGCACCAGCGACTTCTTCGACATGATCTTCGACGTCGAAGTCGCCGACGCCAAGCACCTGACCAATATCCTCGCCGCCATGCGCACCAGCAAAGCGGTGAAGGAAGTGGAGCGTGTGAAGGGCTAGCGGTCGCTTCGCAAGCCTCCGCGCTCATCTCATTGGCACGCTCGCCCCTTGGGTATGACACCGAGCAGCGCAAGGGGATGAATGCCGACCCGTGGACGAACGCCGCGCTCGCGGTGGACGGTTGGTAATCGGGCAGGACAGGCCGAAGCAAAAAACCTAAAGTGCCGTCACCGGCCTGGGAGTCCTCGATGCGAGACCCACTGGAGTTGCTCCAGTTATTCGCTGCGCTCTTTACCGAGAACCCAGTGGAGAGCCTGCTATTCACCTTCTTCCTGCTAAATGCCCCAAGGGTCATTTCTGGAATTTGGGGCGGTCTATGCCGCATTGGTTTGGCAGTTTTCGGTTTTTTTTCGAGTGAGCCGCAACGTCGAACAAGAGTTCGCTCTGAGTTGCTGCTTCTTGTTGGCGACGTTTGGCCGTTTGTGGGAGTAGCGCTCGTTTGGGGGACGGCGTCGGCAGTGATGGACTCTGCTTGGACACCCCCGGCGTGGCGTCTGGCGATTGAACGCGTGATACCCCTGGTCGAGTGGGGGTTGGTACTCTTCTTGGGGGTCATTGGGGTCGCAAGGATTCGCAAGGGCATACACAAAGAGCGTGCGGCAGAGCGACAATTATCGCTGGAGATCGACGCGGAGTTAGATCGAATGCGAGCAAGGGAGCCATCCAAAGGGCGGGCGACCTGCGATGAGCCGCCGTAGATTGCTTGCGTCGTTTAAGCGCTGCGCTAGATAACGCGGCATGAATCAGGATCAAGTGCTCGACGAATTCCGCGCCGCTGGCGCGCTGCTTGAAGGGCACTTTGTGCTCTCCTCCGGTTTGCACTCGCCGGTATTTTTCCAGAAGAACGCTGTCTTCATGGACCCGGCCCGAACAGAGCGCCTCTGTCGCGCCCTGGCGCAGAAGGCGGAGGCCGCGTTCGGCAAGATCGACGTTGTCGTTTCGCCCGCTATCGGCGCGATTATTCCAGGCTACGAAACGGCGCGCCATCTGGGCGCCAAGGCGATGTTCGTCGAGCGTGAGAAGGGTGAGTTTCAACTGCGCCGCGGCTTCGCCATTCAGCCGGGCGAGCGCGTTCTGATGGTGGAGGATGTGGTGACGACGGGGCTGTCGTCGCGCGAATGCCTCGACGCCATTCGCGGCCATCCCGGCGAATTGGTCGGCGCCGCCTGCTTGATCGATCGCTCGGGCGGCAAGGCGGACATTGGCGCCAAGCTCATCGCGCTCGCATCGGTGAGCGCGCCCGCTTATCCCGCTGATCAGCTGCCGCCGGAGTTGGCTGCCATCCCGGCGACCAAGCCTGGCTCACGCGGCCTTGCCGCATGAGCCAGCGCGTGCGTCTTGGGGTCAACATTGATCACGTCGCGACCATTCGGAATGCGCGCGGCGTTTCGTATCCCGATCCGTCCCGCGCTGCGATCGTGGCGCTCGAAGCTGGGGCTGACGGCATCACCGCGCATTTGCGCGAAGATCGCCGGCACATCTCCGACGCGGATATCAAGAACCTCGCCGCCATGCTGCGCGCGCGCGGTCGGCCGCTCAATCTGGAGATGGCGGTCACCTCCGAGATGCTAGAGATCGCGCTGAAGCATCGCCCGCCTGCGGTGTGCTTGGTGCCGGAGCGACGCGAGGAGCGTACGACTGAAGGCGGCCTCGATGTCGCCGGCGGCCACAATTGGATCGCGCCGTTCGTAGCGAAGCTGCGCGAAGCCGGCAGTCGCGTCTCGCTGTTTATCGGCGCTGACCCGTTGCAGATCGAAGCCGCGAGCCGCACCGGCGCCGAAGTGGTTGAACTCCACACTGGCGCCTACTGCGACGCTGCGCGTGATGGCGATACGGAGGCGGCGGAGTCGATCCTTCGGGCGCTGCAGGCTGGTGCGCGGCAGGCCGCGAGCTTGGGCCTTGAAGTTCACGCCGGTCACGGCATCGATTACGAGACGGTCGCGCCAATCGCGGCGATCCCGGAAGTCGCCGAACTCAATATCGGCCACTTCCTCATCGGCGAGGCGATCTTCACGGGCCTGGCCGACGCGGTCTGTGAAATGCGCCGCCGCATCGACGCCGCCCGGACGGGCGCCTAGAACCGCGCTATGATTATCGGCATCGGCTCCGACATTATCGATATCCGCCGGATCGAGCGGACACTCGCCCGCTTTGGCGATCGGTTCACCCATCGCATTTATACAGAGACTGAGCGGGCCAGGGCCGAGCGGCGGCCGCACGAGCGGGCGGCCAGCTTTGCCAAGCGCTTCGCGGCCAAGGAGGCGTGCTCCAAGGCCCTGGGTACAGGATTGAAACAAGGGGTTTTTTGGCGAGATATGGGCGTGTCCAACCTGCGCACCGGCCAGCCGACGATGCGGCTGACAGGTGGGGCGGCGGCGCGGTTAGCGGCCATTACGCCGCTGGGCCACACGCCTTACATCCATGTTACGTTGACGGACGATTTCCCCCTAGCTGTCGGCTACGTCATCATTTCGGCGGAGTTGGCGCCGATGGAACCCAGCCCTCGAACTTGACCGGGACCCGCCCGGATGGGGAAAACCTTCGCCGCCCCTAGGGCGGCTAGGTCAGTGAAAAGACGCCAGTTTCGTCGCGGTCATTGAGGCCGCCGCCGCGACAGCCTGAAGCGAGAAACGAATGAGCATGTCGACGACTGACGCTTCAACGCCTGCGATGAGCGTCTTCTGGGATAACGTAAAAACGATCCTCTACGCGTTGGCGCTAGCGCTCGTGCTTCGCTTCACCATCGCGCAGCCGTTCCGCATTCCGTCAGGTTCAATGCAGCCGACTTTGGAAGTTGGCGACTACATCGTCGTGACCAAGTGGTCGTACGGCTACGGCCGCTTCTCGTTCGCGCCGCTTGAAGGATTGCTGCCGCATGGGCGGCTCTTCGGCTCGCAACCGCACCAGGGCGACGTCGTCGTCTTCCGTCCAGTACCTGAGCCTGACCGCGACTTTATCAAGCGCGTCATCGGCATGCCGGGCGACACCGTTCAGATCATCAACGGGCTGCTTCACATCAACGGCGAGCCGGTGCAGCGCGAGTCGTTGGGCCTAGTCGACTTCGAAAATCCGAACGGCGCCGTCGAACCGATCCAAGCCTACCGCGAAACGTTGCCGAGCGGCGCGAGCTACGTCGTCTTTGACCGCACGCCGCGCGGCGAACTCGATAACACGCGCGTGTTTGAAGTCCCGGACGGCCATTATTTCATGATGGGCGACGATCGCGACAATTCAGCTGATAGCCGCGTACCGTCGGTGGTTGGCTATGTGCCCTACGACAATCTCGTCGGCCCGGCGCAGTTCGTGGTCGTCTCGTTCAATGGCAACACCTCGCTCTTTCGCCCTTGGACATTGTTCACCGGCTTCCGCGGCGACCGTTTCCTCAAGTCCGTCGAGTGAGCGTTGGCCCATGAGCGGGCCGCGCAAGCAGGACGCTCGGCTGAACGAGCTGCAGCATCGGATCGGCCATGCCTTCACCGATCCCGAAATGCTGCGCGAGGCGATGACGCACGGTAGTGCGTTGGATGGCGTCAAGAAGAAGCGGTCCTACGACCGATTGGAGTTTCTGGGCGACCGCGTGCTCGGTCTTGTCGTGGCTGAGCGTTTGTTGGAACAGCACAAGAGCGAAGAGGAAGGCGAACTGGCGCCGCGCTACAATGCGCTCGTGAATCGCCACGCCTGTGCGCGCGCGGCGCGTGCGGCAGGATTGGGCGAGGCGGTCATCCTCTCCCCTTCTGAAGAGGCCAGCGGCGGACGTGGTAAGGAGGCCATCCTCGCCGACATCTGCGAATCCGTTATCGCCGCCCTCTACCTGGACGGCGGCCTCGACGCGGCGCGCGCGTTTATCACCAAGTTCTGGGATGACGCCTTCGAAACCGGGGAAAACGCACCTCGCGACGCGAAAACGGTGCTGCAGGAATGGGCGGCGGCGCGGAAACGTGGTTTGAGCTACGCCATGATTGATCAAACCGGCCCGGAACACGCGCCGCATTTCGTAATAGAAGCCCGCATCGATGGTTTCCCGCCGGAGCGCGGTGAGGGCGGTTCCAAGCGCGATGCGCAACGCGCCGCTGCGGCGGCGTTTTTGAAAGCGCGCGGCGTCCATGACTGAACAACGCTGCGCCGTCGTCGCCGTTTTGGGCGCGCCCAATGCCGGCAAGTCGACCTTGGTGAATACGCTGGTTGGGGCGAAAGTCGCCGCTGTGACGCAAAAAGTGCAGACGACGCGCGCCTTGGTGCGTGGCATCGCCATGCGCAACCAGACGCAACTCATCCTCATCGACACGCCGGGCGTGTTCGCGCCGAAGAAGCGGCTGGAGCGCGCCATGGTCGCTGCCGCCTGGAGTGCGCTTGAGGGCGCGGACGCGATCATTCACGTCGTCGATGCCGCGGCGCATGTCGGCACCGAGAAGGCGAGCGCCGACGCGCGCGCGGTGGAGGATGCTGCCACCATCACCGCGAAGCTGAAGCAGATGGAGTTGGCGTCGATCCTGGTGCTCAACAAAGTTGATGTGGTGTCGCGCCCGGCTTTGCTGGAAGTCACCACCAAACTGGTCGAGCAGGGTCTCTACACCGACGTGTTCATGATCTCAGCCAAGAAGGGCGACGGGGTCGATGATATCGCACGCGTGTTGACGGAGCGGGCGCCAGTCGGCCCCTGGCTCTTTCCTGAAGATCAGACCATGGACGCGCCAGCGCGGGTATTGGCGGCGGAGATCACGCGGGAGAAAGCGTTCCTGCGCCTGCACGAAGAACTGCCTTATGAACTCACCGTCGAGACCGAGACTTGGGAAGAGCGCAAGGACGGCTCGGCCAAGATCGATCAAATCATTTACGTGGCGCGCGAGAGCCAGCGCAAAATCGCCATCGGCGCCAAGGGGCAAACCATCAAGACCATCGGCGAACTGGCGCGCAAGGAAATGGAAGCCGCCTTCGATCGGCGCATCCACCTCTTCCTGCACGTTAAGGTGCGCGAAGGTCTGACCGAAGAACGCGCGCTCTATCAACGGCTCGGCCTCGACTACGAGGCTTAAGCAGTGGAATGGGTGGACGAAGCCATCGTGCTTGGCGCGCGGCCGTTCGGCGAGGGCAAGCTCGTTGCCGAAGTGTTTGCGCGGGATCACGGGCGCTATGGCGGCGTCGTGCATGCGGGACGAAAATCAGCGCCGATCCTGCAAGCCGGTAATGTCATCCATACCGGATGGAAGGCGCGGCTGAGTGAACAGCTTGGCTTTTACAATCCGCTTGAACTCTCCGAGCCGCACGCGACGCGCTTGCTTGATGATCCGATTGCGCTCGCCGGTCTCTCATCCGCCGTCACCTTGGTGCGCAGTGCGATTGCCGAACGACAGGCTTACCCACAACTCTATGACGCGCTGATTGTTCTGATCGAGTCGATGCCGCACACGGACGTTTGGCCTGCGCTCTACACCCGCTTCGAACTCGGCTTGCTTGCGGCCCTGGGCTACGGCCTCGATCTGACGCGGTGCGCCGTGACGGGCGAGACGGAAAACCTCGCCTGGGTCAGCCCGCGCACCGGGCGGGCGGCGACCGCGGACGCGGGCGCGCCGCACGCAGATCTGCTCTTGCGGCTACCGCCGTTCCTGGTTGATGCGGAAGCGGAATTAAAGTCTGGCGATGTCGCAGACGCGTTTGCGCTCTCAGGCTATTTCCTGGAACGCCGGGTTTTTGACCATAAGGGCGAAGGCATGCCGGATGCGCGGCGGCGGCTGATCGAGCGATTGGGATTTGCCGGACGACTCTGATCTAAGCGGGCAAGAACGCGCGCGATCGTTTCGGAGAGCCAAGAATGGCTGACGACATTACCAGGACGCCAGAGGAAGGCGGCCGCATCATTGACGAGCCCATCGGTGAAGCGCTTGCCAAGCGCTACCTCGCCTATGCGCTGTCGACGATTACGAGCCGCGCACTGCCCGATGTGCGCGATGGGTTGAAGCCAGTGCACCGACGCGTGCTTTATGCGATGCGGCGCCTGAACCTCACCGCCGACGCGGCGTTCCGCAAGAGCGCCAAGGTCGTCGGCGACGTGATGGGCGACTTTCACCCACATGGCGATCAATCAATTTACGACGCGCTCGTCCGCCTCGCGCAAGACTTCAACTCGCGCTATCCGCTGATCGACGGGCAAGGCAATTTCGGCAACATCGACGGCGATAACCCCGCCGCCATGCGTTACACCGAAAGCCGCATGACCAAAGCGGCGGAAGCGCTGCTTGAAGGCATCGACGAAGACGCAGTCAATTTTCGTCCGAGTTATGATGGCTCGAAGGAAGAGCCGGTGGTTTTGCCGGCGGCATTCCCGAATCTGCTCGCCAACGGTTCGTCCGGCATCGCTGTCGGCATGGCGACGAACATTCCGCCGCACAATGTCGCAGAGCTCATCGATGGTTGTCTGCTGCTGATCGATAACTCGAAGGCGACGACGGACGATCTGCTCAAGGTCATCCCCGGCCCGGATTTCCCGACCGGCGGCCTCGTTGTCGAACCGCCTGAGAGCATCCGCGAGGCTTACGAGACGGGTCGCGGCGGCTTTCGCGTGCGCGCGCGCTGGGTCACGGAAGACCTCGGCCGCGGCATGTGGCGCATCGTCGTCACCGAAATTCCGCATCTGGTGCAGAAGTCGAAGCTGGTCGAGCAGCTTGCCGCCGTCATCGAGAACAAGAAAGCGCCGCTGCTGGGTGATGTGCGCGACGAAAGCGCCGAAGAAATGCGCCTGGTGCTTGAGCCGAAGGCGCGCACGGTCGAGCCGGCCGTGCTGATGGAGAGCTTGTTCAAGCTGACGCAGCTTGAAGTGCGCATCAGCCTCAACATGAACGTGCTGGACGCCGACGGCGCGCCGCGGGTGATGAGCTTGAAGGAAGTGCTGCGCGCCTTTCTCGATCACCGGCGCGATGTGTTGCAGCGGCGGACGGCGCATCGGCTGGAGAAGATCGCAGGACGCCTCGATGTATTGGCGGGCCTGCTGATCGTCTTTCTCAATCTGGACGAAGTCATCCGGATCATTCGCAATGAGGATGATCCCAAAGAAAAGCTCATCGCTCGCTTCAAGCTGAACGACGTGCAAGCCGAAGCCATCCTCAACACGCGGCTGCGCCAATTGCGAAAGCTAGAAGAGATGGAGATCCGCCGCGAGGACGCGGCGTTGCGCGAGGAGCAGAAAGAGCTGCAAGGATTGCTCGAAGACACGCGCAAGCAATGGCGCAAGATCGGCGCGGAACTGAAGGAAACGCGCAAGCTCTTCGGTCCAGGCACGGCCTGGGGCAAACGCCGCACCGAACTCGGCGAAGCGGCCGAAGTGGCGGAGATCGATGTCGAGGCGTTCGTCGCGCGCGAGCCGGTGACAGTGATCCTGTCGGAGAAGGGTTGGATCCGCGCCCTCAAGGGTCACGGCGATCTTTCCAATCTCGTATTCAAGGAAGGCGATCACGCCCAGCACATCATCCGCTGCGAAACTACTGATAAGCTCCTCGCCTTCGCCTCCGACGGCCGCGCCTTCACGCTCGACGCGCACAAGCTACCGGGCGGGCGTGGGCACGGCGAGCCGATCCGGCTGGCGATCGAGTTGGGCGACATCGATGAAGTCGTGGCGCTGTTCAAATACGAGCCGGGCGCTAAGCGTGTGGTGGCGAGCCACGAGGGCTACGGGTTCATCGTCGGCGAAGACGAGATGCTGGCCACTAAGCGCTCCGGCAAGCAGATCCTCAACGGCCGCGCCATGCAGGCGGCGAAGGTGGTCGGCGACCAGGTCGCGGTCATAGGCGAGCGCAAGAAGCTGCTCGTTTTCCCGCTCGACGACCTCCCAGAGATGACGCGCGGCAAAGGCGTGAAGCTGCAAAGCTACCACGACCGCGGCCTCGCCGACCTTAAGGTGTTCGACAAGACCGAGGGGCTCACCTGGGAAGATAGCGCCGGTCGCGTCCACGCCGTGCCGGAATGGAAGGAGCATCGTGGTAAGCGCGGCTCCGCCGGCAAGGTCGCACCGAAGGGCTTTTCCCGCTCCGGCCGCTTTAGCGACGTGATCGGATAGCGCTTGTTAGGAAGTTCCGCTAAGACAGTCGGAACTCCACGAAAGGGTTCTTCATGACCTTGATCATTATTCTGATCGTCATCGTCGTTTTGGCGGTGCTGCTTATCGGCATTTACAACCGGCTCGTCGCGCTCCGGCAGAATTGCAATCAGGCTTTCGCCGACGTCGACGTGCAGCTGAAGCAGCGGCACGATCTGATCCCGAACTTGGTCGAGACCGTGAAGGGCTATGCCGCGCACGAAGCCGGCACGCTCGAAGCGGTGATCCAGGCGCGCAACGCCGCCGTCAGCGCTGAGCGTACTGGTGATCCAAAGGCCATGGGCGCGGCGGAAGGTATTCTGGGCCAAGCACTGGGACGCTTGATCGCGCTGTCGGAGGCCTATCCGGATTTGAAGGCTAACACGAACTTCCAGCAGCTGCAGGCCGAACTCTCGGACATCGAGAACAAACTCGCCGCCGCGCGCCGCTTCTTCAACAACGCGGTTGGCGAATACAACACGGCCCGCGAACAATTCCCGGCGGTGATCTTCGCCGGCATGTTCGGCTTCGGCCCGCGTGACTTCTTCGATGTCGGTGAAGAAACTCGCGCATCGATGGACGCTGCGCCCCCGCAGGTGAAGTTCAACTAGGCGGGACGCGTCGTGGGCGCTTACGGCCTGCAGACCCACATCTGGAGCAACAACTGGAAATCCGTGCTGTTGATGGCCGGGTTTCCAGTTTTGTTGCTGCTGCTGACGTACGCGCTGTTTCTACTGTTCGCCGGTTTCACCGGTATGAGCGTCGGCCCGGATCCTGTGGCTGGCTATTTCATTTGGGCAGGGCAAGCGCTGGCGCAGTCATGGCCGTTCGCCATTCTCGGCGCGCTCGTCTGGTTCGTGATCGCCTACTTCTCCTATCAAGCCATCATCGACGCGGCGACAGGCGCAAAGCGGGTTGAACGCAAAGAGGAGCCGAAGCTCTACAATCTGCTCGAGAACCTCTGCATCTCGCGCGGCATCACCATGCCGGCGCTGCGGATCATGGAGACGGATGCGCTGAATGCCTTCGCCACTGGCCTGCAGAAGAAAAATTATTCGATCACGGTGACGCGCGGGCTCATCAACACGCTGAGCGACGAAGAGCTTGAGGCCGTGTTGGCGCACGAGCTGACGCACATCCGAAACGCCGATGTGCGCTTGTTGATCGTCGCTGTGATCTTCGTCGGCATCTTTTCGTTTGTTGGCGAGATGGCTTTCCGGAGCATGCGCTTTGGCGCGCTTTCGGGAGGGTCGCGGCGTTCCTCCAGCAGCCGCGATTCCGGCGGCGGTGCGATCATCGCCATTGTCGTTGCCATCGCGATCATCGCCATTGCGTACGCGTTGGCCATCGTCATTCGCTTCGCCATGTCACGCCGGCGGGAATATCTCGCCGACGCAGGCGCGGTCGAACTCACCAAGAACCCGGACGCGATGATCTCGGCGCTACAGAAGATCTCCGGCAACGCCCATATCGAGGCGCCCTCCGAAGTGCGCGAAATGTTCATCGAGAACGCCCACGCTGACTTCACCAGCGTCTTTGCGACCCACCCGCCGATCGCCAAGCGCATCGAGGCGCTGGCCAAATTCGCTGGCGGACGCGTTGCGCAATCGGCGCCCGCGCCTGCACCCGTCGCCCCTGCCTCTCGCGCCGGCGGCAAGGCTGGTCCGTGGGGCTGACAAAAAAAGGGCGCGACCGTTAAGTCGCGCCCAAGGCTATGGAGCCTATGAAAACCGTCAGTTGGTCCAGTGAGTGATGAAGTCGCGCACGACGACGTAGCTCTGCTCCATCAGCAAGCGCGCTTCGGGGACGTAGACCCATGCAAACCAAGCGACCAAAGCGGCGATCACAATGGTGATGAAATCATCCGTAACACCAACATCACGCCTTCCGTTGAGCGTGGCGTAGGATGTCCGGCGCAGCGCCGCGAACGGCGTGGCGATAGCTCCGTAGACGATGCAGATGATCACCAGCACCAACCACATCGGCGTGTCGGCGGGCGCCTCCCATCCCATGAGCTGGCCCGTCGTCCAGAAAGAGAATAGCGCAATCAGGAAAGCGATCAGCAGCGCTGCCGTAACGACGCTGAAGACGAAGGCGAACAGGCCGGCGAAGATGCGCTCGGCATAGCCGACGGGCTTGGCCGGAGATTGCGCGCGCGCGCCGCCATCCCAGGAGCTGAAGCCGGCGTTCCAGCTGCGCTGTTGCTCGCGCCATTGACGCCGCCACACGCGTTCTTCACGCCGCCAGCTTTTCGAGCTGTCCTCGGCGAATTTGCCGTACTCGCGCTTGGCGCGGTCGATAATCTCCTGCGCGTTGAACGGCACGCCGTGCGCCGCGGCCCATTCTTCGCTCGTGTGCGCCGAAGGGATGGCGAACATAAGGATGATGTAGACGACGATGACAAAACCGGAGGTGAACAGCGCCGCCAGGATGAAGAGGAGGCGGATGACGTTGGGGTCGAGATCGAAATAGGCGCCGATGCCCGAGCAGACGCCGGAGATGACGGCGCGATCCTTGACGCGGTAGAGGCGACGGCGCGGGCCTTCGCCGCTGGCGGATGAAGTGCTTTCCGCGCGCGGCGCTTCGTTCTCGCTCGCGCCTTCGACCGGACCCATCTCTTCCAGAATGCGCGTCATCTCTGTGGCGGAGACAACCGTCTTGCCGGGCGAGAGATAGCCGCCGCATTTGTCGGCGATGGCTTGCTCGAGATCACGGATGATCTCGGCCTGATCCGGATTGGCGGCGAGTGCGCCTTGGGCACGCGTGATGTAGGCCCGCAGCGCATCGTAAGCTGGTTCTTCCAGCTGATACGAGTTGCCGTTCAAATTGATCGTGACGACCCGTTCCATGTCTTAGCGCCCCAAGCCTTCAAGGGTGGTGGTGAGATGACGCCAGTACGCGGCGAGCTCAGCGAGCCGCCCGGCGCCTTTGTCGGTGAGTTGATAGTATTTGCGCGGCGGACCCTGGCCGCTCTCGACCCACTGGTAGTCGACCAGCTCTTCGCGCCGCAGCTTCGAGAGGAGGGGGTAGAGCGTGCCTTCCTGGGTGGCGAACGGGGTCGGCGCCAGCGTCGCCAGGATGTCGCCGACATACACTGTCCGGCCCGACACGATGGTCAGGATGGCGAACTCTAGGAGTCCTTTGCGGAGGCCCGCGAATTGTTCGTCTGTAGAGGACATAAGCTACCTTGTATAAAGAAGGTAGCGGTACATCAGAAGGAAGTCAAGGCTAGCAAGGGGGTGCTGGGGTACCTGGCTCTAGAGCCCGTGATCGGCCGGCAGTGGCGGGGCTTCCCGGAGCAGCGTGATAGCGATGCGACGGTTGCCCGGGAGCGTCGGGTCGTCGGCGAACATCGGCTCGCTGTCGGCGCGACCGGCCACTTCGTAGATGCGGTTCGATGGTATGCCTTCGCCGGCGAGGATGCGGCGCGCCTCATTGGCGCGGGCGGCGGAGAGCTCAAAATTTGAGGCAAAGCGGCTGCCGGGGGCGGTGCCGTCCGTATGGCCGGAAATGGTGATGCGGTTGGGCAGTTGCTCGATTGCGGTGGAAATCGCCACCAGCAGCCGACGCGCGCGATCGTTCGGCGCTGAGGCGCCGGCATTGAACATTGAGCGGCCTTCCTGATCGATGATCTGGATACGCAGGCCTTCTGGGGTTTGCTCGACGATGACGTTGCGTGAAAGCTCGGCGACATCAGGCATGTCCTGCATCGCCTGCCGGATGGCGATTTCGGCGCGCGAAAATTCCGCCGTCTCACGCAGCGTCCGCGCCCGCGTCAGACTGTCTTCGTTCGGGTTCTGCTGGCCGCCGGCATCGGTTTGGCTTTGCGCCTGGTTCTCGTCCGACGCGTTCGACGTGTATTGCGGCTCCGAGGCCGCAGCCACCGGCGCAGAGTGACCGTGGCGGACGCCGCTCTCGGCGAAGCTGGTGCCTTCCAGCAGACCACCAGCGCCCGAGGAGACGCGGCTGACGCTGGCGGGGGCGAAGAATTCGGCGATGCCGCGGCGCTGTTCCGGGCTGGTGGTATTGATCAGCCACATCAGCAGGAAGAACGCCATCATGGCCGTCACGAAGTCGGCGTAGGCGACCTTCCAGGCGCCGCCGTGGTGTCCACCGCCAACGACCTTCTTGATCTTCTTGATAATGATAGGGCGTTGATTGGTCGCAGCAGTCATCGTCCGTCCGTTCTGGCGGAAAGCGCGCGACATTCGCCGAACAGCGTTAAGATCGTGTTGAGGTAGTCCGAGGTCCGTATGGAAGTTCAGCCCGAAGAGGCGTTTCGCCACGCCATGAGCGCCTTCGCGACGGGCGTGACAGTGGTGTCAGCGGCGCGCCCTGACGGACGCATGTCGGGCATGACCGTGAATTCGCTGACGTCGGTGTCGCTGCGGCCGCGGCTGCTGCTCTGGTGTCTCGGCGATCAATCCGAGCGCTACGATGTGTTCGCCAACGCCGATACGTGGGGCGTTACCGTGCTGAGCGCCGATGAGGAATCTTTGGCGTTGCGTTTCTCCCGCGCTGAAACGGAAACCATTGCACCGGAAGAAGCCGCGTCCTTTGCGGGCGCTCCGGTTCTGCATGCGGGTGTGGCGCACTTTGCATGCCGCACCCATGATAGGAGGGTCGCCGGCGACCACCTCATTATCATCGGTGAGGTGGTGGATTTTCGGGTGAAGCCCGGTGCGGCGCTGACATTCTTTCGCGGCCTTTATGGCCGCGCCACCGATCCGAGGAGCTCTTGATGGCGAAGACGGCGTTCATTGGACTAGGCGTGATGGGCGGGCCGATGGCGGGTCACCTGGCGAAGGCCGGCCATGATGTGGCGGTCTATAATCGCAGTGATGATAAAGCGCGCGATTGGGCTCAGAAACATAAAGGCCGCACGTACTCATCCGTCGCCAACGCGGCGGAGGGCGCCGATATCGTGTTCTCATGCGTTGGTAACGACCGAGACCTCCGCGAAGTGTTCGACGCCGCCACGTCGTCGATGCGCAGAGGCGCAATCTTCGTCGATCACACCACCGCCTCAGCCGAGATTGCGCGCGAGCTCGCGGGGAAGGCGGAAGAACGCGGTCTTGGCTTTTTGGACGCGCCGGTGTCCGGTGGGCAAGCTGGCGCCGAAGCGGGCAAGCTGACCGTTATGGCCGGCGGCGAGCCGAGTGTGTTCGCCGAAGCGCAACCGATCATGGCGGCGTACGCGGCGAACATGACGTTGATCGGGCCGGCTGGTCATGGGCAACTGGCGAAGATGGTGAACCAAATCTGTATTGCCGGGGTGCTGCAGGGCCTGGCCGAAGGTCTTCACTTCGCCAAGCGCGCCGACCTCGACGTCGACAAGGTGATCGCTGCGATCTCGAAGGGCGCGGCGCAAAGCTGGCAGATGGAGAACCGCTCCAAGACGATGGTGGAAGGTCGCTTCGACTTCGGCTTTGCCGTCGATTGGATGCGCAAGGATCTCGGGCTGGTGTTGGAAGAAGCCGATCGCAACGGCGCGAAACTCGATTTCGTGCGGCTCGTGGATGAGTACTACGCCGACGTGCAGGCGATGGGCGGCAAACGCTGGGATACGTCGAGCCTGATCGCGCGGCTGGAACGTCCGCCGCGCTAGACCTTAACGAAACGCAGGGCGTTGCTTTACGTTACAGCCGCTTTCAGCCTCTTTTAAGCGCATTGCGCTATCGTGCGCGCTTCGGATGGGCCGGAGTGAGGCATGAACGTCAAAACTCTGGTCGTCTGCGTGATCGAGCCGAACCGGTTCGAGGGGCAGATCGTGATCGACCTGCTGCGCAATGCGGGCGTCATCAACGCGACTCTGTTCACCAATCAGGCTCAGGCGCTAGAGGCGCTGCAGCACTCGAAGTTCAACATGATTATTGCGTCGTTCGAGATGACTCCGCTCGACGCCGCCGCCTGGACGCGCGCCTACCGCCGCAACCGCAGCGTCATCGACCGGCAGGCGCCCATGTTCATCACCTCCAGCGCGTTCTCGCGCTCGATGGCTGAGCAGTGCCGTCACGCCGGCGCCAACGCGCTGATCGGCAAGCCGTTGTCGGGCAAAGTGCTGATGGCGACGATCAACAAAGTGCTGGGCAGTCCGCGCGCCTTCATCGATGCCGCGGGTTATGTCGGTCCATGCCGCCGCGCTGGCATCGTCACCGCCGGCGCCCCGAAGAAGCGCCGCACCGCCGACGCCAGCGCCGCTGATGCATCGATTGAATTGATGCAAAAAGCTGGTTGAGGACGGCTGCGTAAGTGTCACGAGCGGGCAACGCAAATGCGAAGTATGGGTGCAATGCGGTGGGGCAGGCCGAAGTGAAAGCAGCGCCGAAAGCACTGACTCAACGTTGTTCGGCGACTTCGCGGCCAACTTCGTGAGCCAGAGTGATGCCGTCACATGGCGTGGCAAGATCGGTTATCGCCCGGTTTATGCGATGCCGGAAAATGCCGATGAAGACTTGTTCTCGTCCGCGGTCGTGGCAGGCGAAGTTCAGTTCCATACCGGCGAAAACACATCGCTCTACTTAAATGCTGAAGCCAGTTATTCGCTGGACGACGAGGACACCAACGATGACACGCCTGTCGCCGTAGGCGCCGGCTTCCTGTTTGACAATCCTGAGCGCAATTCCCAGTGGGGCTTCGGCTATCAGACAGTGCTCGGCCAAGAAGATGTCACGATTCATACTTTGCTGCTTCAGGGCCGGTGGCGTTTTTAAACCTATTGCGGCCGTCAATTGGGGAGCTTTCCGATGAGGACTATCTCCGCTCTGACGGCCGCATTCGCGCTTCTCTTGCTTGTCGGTTCGGCCCAAGCGCAGGTCGACACAATCACGCGTGAAATCACGCGTCAGACCAGCGGTAACGTTTCCAATCAAGCCGCGAGTCAGGTCATCCGGCCGCAACTCGCCGTGCGCGGCGAGACAGCTGCGTCGGTGCTCGGCGGCGACAGCAATGGGCGCGTCGCTGCGATTCTTCTCGCCGGCAATCAAATTGCCGTCTGGGACGTCGAGCGCGGGCAGCAGACTGCACGGTTCTCGAACGTGCCGCGGCAGTTGGCTTTGTTGGCGGTAGGAGCGGCTGGCCGCGAAGTGGCGGCGGCGACTACAGGCGGCGAAGTGCTGCTGATTTCGCACGCCGGGCAGCGTCGCGTCGCGGCGGCAGGCGGCGCCGTGACAGCGCTCGCACTCAGCGATGACGGACGTGTTGCGGCCTTGGCCCGTGGAGGCGAGATCAGCCTCATCGACGCCGCCACCGGCGCGGCGCGAGCGCGCGCCGGCGGCATCGACGACGCCATTGCGCTTTCTTTCACGCCCGATGGGCAGAGCTTGCGCGCGCTGACGTCGCGCGGGCGCTACATTACGCTCAATGCCTCAGGCGCGATTGTCTCTGAAAGCGCGATAAGCGCGCCGGCTCTAGTGTTTGCCTCAATCGCTCCGGATGGGCGCCGCGCCTTGGGTCAGGATGCGCGCGGCGCCGTCTCCGCGCTCGATCTAGCTCAGAACACGGTACGGCAAGTGACGGCGCGTACGCGCGGTCGCGCAGGCGTCATGGCTAGCGCCAATGCATCCCTCGCTCTCTTGATTTCGACGGAGGAAGGACGCGTCCAATTGTGGTCGCTCACCGAACAAAAAACGCTTGCGCAGCTGCTCTCGACGCCGCGTGGGTGGGCGGTCATGGATGAAGACGGCCGCTTCGATGGCAGCAACGATGCGCTGGCTGACGTCGTGTGGCAGGAGGGTCCTAACGCCTATGACCTTTCTCGCTTTGCCGATCGGTACTTCGAGCCCGGTGTGCTCGGGCGATATTGGCGCGGCCAAAGCAACACATTGAGCGATGTGCGCAGTGTCTCAGCAGGGGTCGCCGCGCCGCCGACAATCGAGATCGTTTTGCCCGATGAACTGCCGAAGGTGGCTGGAGCCGAGTATCAGGTTGTGGTTCTCGCGCGAGATACCGGCGGAGGCTTGGACGCCGTGCGCCTCTACCATAACGGTCGTCTAGTTGATCGCCGCTCGCTGGTGCAATCCCAAGATCTTCAAGCCGACGGGCGCGCCGTTCGGGCGGCTGTCTTCAACGTAATGCCGACGAGCGGCGCCAACACCTTCTTGGCCGTCGCCGCCAGCACAGACGACATCGAAGGGCGATCCGAGCGGATCACCGCCAATTTCTCGGGACCGCGCGAGCAAGCGATACAACACGTGCTTGTGGTCGGGGTAGACGACTATCAGGATCTGCCGGATCTGAATTTCGCAGTGGCTGACGCGACGGGTGTGGCGAACTACTTCCGCGGGGCGGCGCGCGGCGGGTACACGACACGCGATGTTCGGACCTTGTTCAACGCCGAAGCGTCCAAGAGCGCGGTGCTGGCCGGGATTCGCGACATCGCGCGGCGATCGCGGCCGGCGGACGTGATCGTGATCTATCTGGCGGGTCACGGCTTCGCCCAATCGCGCTCGGAATGGCGCTTTGCGCCGAGCGGCGCGCGCATTCAGGGCGGCGCTGTCGACAGCACCACCATCTCTGCGGCGGAGTTGGAAGCGGCGCTCACCGACGCGCCGGCGCGGCGCATCATGTTGATGATTGACGCTTGTCATTCCACAGCGGCCTTCGGCGCTTTCGTCGATCAGCGCGACTTCTATCGTCGCTTCTTTGACGACCTGAGCCGGACCTCGGGGTTCGCTGTGCTTTCGGCCGCGCGGTCCAACGCCGAGGCTTTCGAATTACGCACTCTCGGTCACGGAGCGTTCACGTACGTTGTCTTGCAAGGTCTGCAGGGCGGCGCTGACCGGGCGCCGAGCGACGGCGCCGTCATGGTGCACGAATTGTCCAGCTACGTTGAAACGCAACTGCCCGACGTTGTGCTGAGGTACGAGCGGGTGAACCAGGAAGCGGGCGCCTTCGTGCTGGGCGCTGACTTCGCGGTTCGTTAGCCCAACAAGTCCGCCGCCTGCGCTGCAAAATAGGTGACGACGCCGTCGGCGCCGGCGCGTTTGAACGCGGTTAGCGTTTCCAGGATGATGCGCTCTTCGTCGATCCAGCCATTGGCGGCTGCGGCTTTGATCATGGCGTATTCGCCTGAGACCTGAAACGCGAAGGTCGGCAGGCCGAACGACGTTTTTACCCGCGCGACGATGTCGAGATAGGCGATCCCGGGTTTTACCAGCAGCATGTCAGCGCCCTCGGCTACATCCATCGCCACTTCGCGCATCGCTTCGTCGCTATTGCCGAAATCCATCTGGTAGGTGCGCTTGTCGCCCTTCAGCGCTTTCGCCGAGCCGATGGCTTCGCGGTAGGGGCCGTAGAATGCGGACGCGTACTTCGCCGCGTACGACATGATCAGCGTGTCTTGGTGGCCTTCGCCGTCGAGAGCCGCACGAATAGCGCCGACGCGGCCATCCATCATATCGGAGGGCGCAACGATATCGGCGCCAGCCTTGACCTGGATCAGCGCCTGCTCCGCCAGCACCTTGACCGTCTCGTCATTCAAGATGCGACCGTCGCTCAGCAGCCCGTCGTGGCCGTGATCGGTGAACGGATCGAGCGCAACGTCGACCATAATGCCGACTTCAGGGGCCGCGTCCTTCATCGCGCGCACTGCGCTGCAAACAAGGCCATCGCTATTGAGCGCTTCGCGGCCGTTGGCGTCCTTCTTGGCAGCGTCGATATTCGGGAACAATGCGATCGCAGGAATGCCAAGCTTGGCGGCGCGTTTAGCAGCCGCTGCGGCCGCGCGCACGGAAAGACGCGCCACGCCCGGCATTGCCGCCACAGGCACTTCGTCTTCGGCGCCGTCGTGAACCACGATCGCCCAGATGAGATCGTCCGCTGCGAGGCGATGTTCGCGAGTCAACCGCCGCGTCCAATCGGCTTGCCGAAGACGGCGCGGGCGTGAGGCGGGGTACTTGCCAGTGTAGTTCATGCGACTCGTTCGCAAATATGCGCGTCGATGCGCTTACGCGCCTCAGTTACGCTAGATCATGCTTCAGTTACTCTGGATCAAAGAAGTATCCTATATGGCGCGGTAGAACACCTGCGACAGGAACGAGGCGCGCACGTGAGAAGCGAAGACATCCAAGTGTTCGAAAATGCCGTTGCGGCCATCCGCGACGAGGGACGCTATCGTGTGTTCGCCGATATCATGCGCGAGCGCGGTCGCTTTCCCCACGCGCGCTTGCGGACCGAGGACGGCGCTTATCAAGACATCGTCGTCTGGTGCTCGAACGATTATCTCGGCCAGGGCCAAAGCCCGGAAGTGCTCGACGCCGCCCATGCCGCGCTCGACAAAGTCGGCGCCGGCGCCGGCGGCACCCGCAACATCTCCGGCACCACCAGCTATCACGTCGATCTGGAGCGCGAGCTGGCTGATCTCCACGGCAAGGAAGGCGCGCTGCTCTTCACGTCTGGCTACGTCTCCAATGACGCGACGTTGTCGACGCTCGCCAAGCTCTTCCCGGACCTCTGGATTTTCTCGGACGCGCAGAACCATGCCTCGATGATCGAAGGCATCAAGCGCGCGAAGTGCGAGCGCCGCATCTTCCGTCACAACGACATTCAGCACCTCGAAGCCTTGATCAACGAAGCACCGGCGAATGCGCCCAAGCTGATCGCCTTCGAGAGCGTCTATTCCATGGACGGCGACACCGCACCGATCGAGGCGATTTGCGACATCGCCCAAGCCTACGGGGCGATGACCTATCTCGATGAAGTGCATGGTGTTGGCCTCTACGGCCCGACCGGCGGCGGCGTTGCTGAGCGCGACGGCGTCATGCACCGCGTCGACTTCATCGAAGGCACGCTGGCCAAGGCGTTCGGCGCCATGGGCGGCTATGTCACCGGTCCCGCTGTCGCCATGGACGCGATCCGCTCCACGGCGTCGGGCTTTATCTTCACGACGTCGCTTGCACCGTCGATCGCGGCGGCCGCGCTGGAGAGCGTGCGCATTGTGCGCGAATGCCCGCATTTGCGCGACCGCCTGCAGGAACGGACTGAGCGGCTGAAAGCGCTGCTGCGCGAAGCCGGCATCCCGGTGATGTCAGAATCTACCACTCACATCGTGCCTGTGCTGGTTGGCGATGCGGCGCGCTGCAAGAAAATCTCTGATATTCTGCTGCACGAGCACGGCATCTACGTGCAGCCGATCAACTACCCGACAGTGCCGCGCGGCACCGAGCGACTACGCATCACGCCGAGCCCTTTTCACGATGATGAGCTCATGGATGCGCTGATCGTGTCGTTGAAAGCGGTGTGGGCGCGCTGCCCCGTGCATGTGCCTGCGTGACCGCCGACGAGGACCGCGGCGTTATATTTGAGATCACGCGCGTGGGCGACGTTCAGCGCGTCGCCGCCATTGACGTCGCCAGCGGTGTTGAAGTTGTGATTCAGGCGCCTGCCGCAGCCGCGCTCGTCGATGTGCGCGCGCTTGCATTGCGCAAGTTGGAGCGGGCGATGAAGGGCGGCAGCGGCGATGGTGGCGCGCCGCCAATGCGCCCCGGCAAGCTGATCTGACGTTCAGTCCTTGCGGCGCACGCCTTTGCCTAGGCCAATTTTTTTGGCGAACTCGGACCGGCGAGCGGCGTAGGAGGGGGCGACCATCGGATAGTCAGGCGGCAGGCCCCAGCGTTTGCGGTACTCGTCAGGCGACATGTTGTAAGTCGAACGCAAGTAACGCTTCAGCATTTTGAGTTTCTTGCCGTCCTCCAGGCAGATGATGAAATCGTGTTGGACGGACTTGTTGATCGGTGTGGCGGGCTTGGGGCGCTCGATGAGGCGCTCCCCGCCGCCAGCCGTTAAAGACGCTAAAGTGCCATGCACGGTGCGGATTAGCTCGCCGATTTCGTCGGAAGAGACTTTGTTGTTTGCCACGAATGACGCAACGATGTCGGCTGTCATGCGCAAAGCGTCATCGCCGACGCTAACTCTGACCTCGTCCTCATCTCGCATTACCGTGCCTTATTACGTAGCGAATACAACGCCCTCAGCTGGGTATACGGCGCGCGTCCTAAAATCTGCAATTATTGCTGGTGGAATATCACGGCGGGAGCTTAAGTTTCGACAGTTAATACCCCAGGTTAGGGAGCTGGAGCTGTAGCTTTGCTTACACCGGGTGAGCGAACTATGTTGTGAGAGATTCCAATACCCCAAGTTGTGGGACGACGAGGTTCGCATGACCCAAGCTGCCGGACGCGCCGCAGAGCGCGACCGTTTTTTCGAAGCCGCGCTCGACCGGAGCGATCCGGACATCCAGTCGGCGATCTCCTCTGAACTCGTGCGCCAGCAGCGCCAGATCGAGTTGATCGCGTCGGAGAACATTGTCTCGCGCGCGGTGCTAGAAGCGCAGGGCTCCGTTCTCACCAACAAGTACGCCGAAGGTTATCCGGGCCGGCGCTATTATGGCGGCTGTGAATTCGTCGATGAGGTGGAGCGCTTGGCGATCGAGCGCGCCAAGCGGTTGTTCGATTGCAAGTACGCCAACGTGCAGCCGCACTCAGGCGCCAACGCCAACCAGGCGGTATTCTTTGCGCTACTCAATCCCGGCGACAAGTTTCTCGGCATGGATCTCGCCTGTGGTGGTCACCTGACCCACGGCTCGCCAGTTAACATTTCCGGCAAATGGTTCAACCCCGTCGCGTATGGCGTGCGCGAAGACGATCATTTGATCGACTACGATCAGGTCGCCGAAATCGCGCAGCGCGAGCGTCCGAAGTTAATTCTCGCCGGTGCTTCCGCGTACTCCCGGCAGATCGATTTCGCCCGCTTCCGTCAGATCGCCGATGACGTCGGCGCGATCCTGATGGTCGACATGGCGCACTATGCGGGCCTCATCGCAGGCGGCGTTTATCCTTCGCCGCTGCCGCACGCACATGTCGTCACCACCACGACGCACAAAACGCTTCGCGGGCCGCGCGGGGGCATGATCCTCTCGAACGACGAAGACCTCGGCAAGAAGATCAACTCCGCCGTCTTTCCGGGCCTGCAAGGCGGGCCGCTGATGCATGTGATCGCGGCTAAAGCAGTGTCGTTCAACGAAGCGCTGCAGCCTGAGTTTAAGCTTTACGCCAAACGCACGCTCGACAACGCCCGCGCGTTGGCTGAGCGGCTGATCGAGAACGGCCTCGCCGTTGTGTCGGGCGGCACCGATAGCCACTTGATGCTGGTCGATCTGCGGCCGAAGCGCGCCACTGGCCGCGCCGGCGAGCAAAGCCTCGAACGGGCGATGATCACCTGCAACAAGAACGGCATACCGTTCGATCCTGAAAAACCAATGGTCACTTCCGGCATCCGCCTGGGCTCGCCCGCCTGCACCACGCGCGGCTTCGGACCCGCCGAATTCCGCCAAATCGCCGACCTGATCTGCGAAGTGCTAGACGGCCTCCAAAAGTCGAACGGCGACAATTCCGCGACCGAAGCGGCGATTGCTGCAAAAGTAGAGGCGCTGACAGGCCGCTTTCCCATCTATTCTTGAGATGGCGCGGCGCTGATTCGGCTCCCGCCCGGAGTCCGCCGAATGCGTTGCCCGTTTTGTCAGAACGAAGACACCCAGGTGAAGGACAGCCGTCCGACCGAGGACGGCTCCGCCATTCGCCGCCGCCGCCAGTGCGACAAATGCGGCTCGCGTTTCACCACGTTCGAGCGGCTTCAGCTGCGCGATCTGGTGGTGCTGAAGCGCTCCGGCCGGCGCGTGCCGTTCGATCGCGACAAGCTCGCGCGCTCACTCGCCATCGCGCTGCGCAAGCGGCCGATCGAGCAGGATCAGATCGAGCAGATGATTTCCGGCATTGTCCGCAAGCTTGAGAGCCAGGGCGAAAGCGAAGTTGCATCCGAGATGATCGGCGAGATGGTGATGGAGGCGCTCGCCCACCTCGATCCGGTCGCCTACGTCCGCTACGCCTCGGTCTATCGCGATTTCCGCGAAACCTCCGACTTCGCCGATTTCATCGAGGAAGCTGGCAAGACCAAGCGGCGACCGAAGGAATAGCGCAACCGGCATATTCCAGCGCTGACAGCCGGTGCATACTGCGTCCATGTCTCGCCCCCACGTCACCCTGAAGCTCGCCACCTCGCTCGACGGCCGCATCGCCACCGCGTCGGGTGAGAGCCGCTGGATCAGTGGCCCGGAGTCGCGCGCCGCGGTGCAAACACTGCGGGCGGAAACTGAAGCAGTGATGATCGGCGCCGGAACGGCCCGCGCTGACGATCCGGAGTTGCTCGCGCGCACCGAGCCGCCGCCCGCGCATCAACCGCTTCGCGTTGTCCTCGACACCGAATTTGCGTTGCCCCCAAGCGGGCGCCTCTTCGCCAGCCTCGATCGCGCGCCCTTGTTGCTCATCGGCGCTGTCGATGCCGCTCCGGCGCGGCGGCTTGCGCTGGAGAAAGCCGGCGCGCGCACAGGGGCCGTCGCGCGGGGCCGGGTGGGGGTCGATGCCGAGGCGGCGCTTGAACTTCTGGCGGAGCAGGGTGTTTCGCGCGTGTTCGCCGAAGGCGGCGGGCAATTGGCGGCGTCGTTGATCGGCGCCGGCGCTGTCGACCGGCTTGAATGGTTCCGCGCGCCGATCGTGCTGGGCGGCGACGGTCTGGCTTCTGTCGCGGCCTTGGCGCTAGCGCGGTTATCCGAAGCACGGGCGTGGCGCCGCGTTGCATTGCGCGAGCTTGGCCCCGATCTATGGGAGAGCTACGAGCGGGTCTCGTAGAGTTTAGGACGCCATGTTTACCGGCATTGTATCCGCATTGGGCGAAGTGACGGCGGTTGAGCGCCTACGCGGGGTAGTGCGCCTCAGCATTGAGAGTCCGTACGAGGCTGACGGCGTCGCCATCGGCGCGTCGATCGCGCACGACGGTGTTTGCCTCACCGTGGTCGAGCGCGCGTCGCTCGCGAGCGGCATGCGCTACATCGTTGAAGTCGCAGCAGAGAGTTTGGCGCTGACGACGATGGGCGATCTCCGCGACGGCGATAAGGTGAATCTGGAACGCGCACTTCGCGTCGGTGACGAACTTGGCGGCCATATTGTGCAGGGTCACGTCGACGGCCTGGGCGAGGTGATCGCCGTCAGCCAGGATGGTGAGGGCTGGAGGCTGAAGATCAGCCCGCCGTCAAGCATCGCCCATCTGATCGCGCCGAAAGGCTCGATCGCGGTCGCCGGCGTCTCGTTGACGGTGAACGAGGTGGACGCCGAGGGCTTTGGCGTCCTCATCATTCCGCACACCTGGGCGGTGACAACTTTGTCGAAGCTGAAGCCAGGCGCTAAGGTCAATCTGGAAGCTGACATGATGGCGCGCTATGCGGCGCGCCTCATCGAAGCGCGGAGCACCCCCTAATGGCCGCCAAGCCATCGCCGGTCGACGAGCTGAAGCGCGCTATCTCGCCTATCCCCGAAATCATCGAGGAAGCGCGCGAGGGGCGTATGTTCATTTTGGTCGACGCCGAAGACCGCGAGAACGAGGGCGACCTCGTCATCCCGGCGCAATTTGCCACGCCAGCGCAAGTGAACTTCATGGCCAAGCACGGGCGTGGCCTTATCTGCTTGGCGTTGACAGCGGAACGGTCGCGTGCGCTCGGGCTTGAGCCGATGGCGCCGCGCAATCAAGCGCGGCTCGGCACTGCATTCACGGTTTCGATCGAAGCGAAGGAAGGTATTTCAACCGGCATCTCCGCGGCCGACCGCGCGCTCACCATCGCTACCGCAATCGACGCCTCGAAAGGCGCCGCCGATATCGTCTCGCCCGGCCACGTGTTTCCCCTCATGGCGCGTGACGGCGGCGTGCTCGTGCGCGCCGGCCATACCGAAGCCAGCGTCGACATCTCACGCCAAGCCGGCCTCAATGCGTCTGCGGTGATCTGCGAGATCATGAACGACGACGGCAGCATGGCGCGTTTGCCGGAGCTGATTGCGTTCGCTCAGTTCCATAATCTCAAGATCGGCGCCATCGACGACCTGATCGCTTATCGCCGCGCCAACGACCGCTACATTGAAAAGCTCCACGACGCGCCGTTTCAGACGAGAGTCGGCAACGGTTTCCGTCTCGCCGTCTTCCGCAATCGCCTCGACGGTGTGGAGCACGCCGCCTTGGTTAAAGGCGATATCCGTGCCGACAAGTCGACCTTGGTACGCGTTCACCGCATCGACTTCGCGGCGGACGTCATGGGCGGCTACGGCCCGCGCGCCGGCATGATCGACAAGGCGTTGGCGGAGATCGAAGCGGAGGGCGCCGGCGTATTGGTGCTGCTACGCGATTTGATGCCAGACGCACTGTCGCGCCGGCTCAAGGGCGAGCCGCCCGAACAGGAAGGCGACGACGAATTGCGTGTCATCGGTATCGGCTCGCAGATCCTGCGCGAACTTGGCGTCGGACGCTTGATCGCGCTCTCGGACAATCCGCAGAAACTCGTCGGCCTTGAGGGCTATGGGCTGTCGATTGACGGCTGGCGCGGGTTCAAATCGTGAAGGATGCTGAGAAATCTCCCGTCGCCAAAGTCCCTGGGGCGCGTCTGTTGCTGGTGATCGCGCCCTACTATCGCGACACCGCCGACCAATTGCAGCGCGGCGCTGAAGCCGTCGCGACTGAAGCGGGCGCCACGTTGGACCGTGTGTTCGTACCGGGTGCGTTTGAAATTCCGGGCGCCATCGCGTTGGCCGCACGCACCAAGAGCTATGACGGCTTCGTCGCCCTCGGCTGCGTCGTGCGCGGCGAGACCAGCCACTACGACTATGTTTGCGGCGAGAGCGCGCGTGGTCTGATGGAGCTCACGACACGCAAACGCCTAGCCATCGGCTACGGCATCCTCACCGTTGAGAATCTCGATCAGGCCGACGAGCGCGCCAATCCGGCGCGCGGCGATAAAGGCGGCGAGGCGACGCGCGCGTGTTTGGCGATGATCGCGCTAAAGCGTCGCTTCGCGGAGCCGAAGTCGTGACCTCCGCCACCAACGCCGCGCGCAGCTCAGCGCGCTTAGCTGCAGTGCAGGCGCTCTATCAGATGGAAGTCTCCGGCGCATCTACGGCCGATGTGATCGCAGATTTTGTCGCCGGCAAACTGCCGCGGGAAACGGAGGCGACATTCACCGAGTCTGAAGGTGATCTCGAACTCTTCAAAGTGCTTGTGGAAAAGGCCGTGGATCGTCAGGCCACGCTCGACCGCGCCATCGCGCGCCGCTTGGGCAAGGGCTGGCGCTTAGAACGGTTGGACGCCGTGGCGCGGGCCATTTTGCGCGCGGGCGTCGCCGAACTGGAGCAGCGTCAGGACATTCCGGTGGCGGTCGTGATCGATGAATATGTCGAGATCGCAAAGTCTTTCTTCGATGGCCCAGAGCCCGGCTTCGTCAATGCGACATTGGATGCTTGCGCCCGCGACTTGCGTTCGCCGGGCTAAAGCGTAAGCGCTTGGAACATGTCTGAGTCCGGCGACGAGTTTGAAATCATCCGCACGCTGTTTGCGCCGTACGCCACCTCCACCGGTGCGCGTGGGCTGGCCGACGACGCGGCGCTGATTGAAGGGCGCTCGGTCGTTACCACCGATGCGATCGTCGAAGGCGTGCACTTTCTCGTCAGCGATCCAATCGCCACCGTCGCGATGAAGGCGCTGCGCGTGAACGTGTCGGACCTGATCGCGAAAGGCGCACGCCCGACTGGCGCGCTGCTCACACTGATCTGGCCGAACAGCCGTCCAACCGAAGAGATCGCCATCTTCGCCGACGCCTTCGGCGGCGACCTCGCGCACTTCGGCATGACGTTGCTCGGCGGCGATACGACCTCCACGGACGGCCCGCTGACCATCTCCGTCACCGCCTTCGGTGAGCCGCTCGGTGAGCGCACGCCGTCACGCGCCGATGCGCAAGTTGGCGATGATGTCTGGCTGGTTGGCGGCGAAGTCGGCTCGGCCTGGCTCGGCTTGCAGCTCCGTTCCGGCGCCATGACGCTCGATGATATCCGGCGCGGTCGTGACGAAGAGACGGCGCGCGCTGACTCGCGCGCCATGGCAGGCCAAACGCCGGATTATCTGACGCTTCCAGGTGAGGACTTCGACACCGAGGCCGCATGGCTGATGTCGACTTACCTCGCGCCGTTCGTGCGGCCTGAATGCGCCGCGCTCGTCTCGCGCTTTGCGCGCGCTTCGATGGATGTTTCTGACGGTCTCGTCGCGGACGCCGCCAAGTTGGCGAAGGCGTCCGGCGTTGCGTTGCGCATCGAGGCCAACGCCATTCCATTCTCGTTCGTGGCCGAGCGCTGGGCGTTCAGTGGCGGCGACTTCCGCAACCTCATCACTGGCGGGGACGATTACGTAGTGCTGTTCACGGCTGCGGCAGAATCGCGCGCATCGCTGGAATCGATCGAAGGCGCCGGGGCGCTGCGGCTGACGCGGATCGGCCGCGTCGAAGCCGGCGAGGGCGTGCAGGTGGTTGATTTGCAGGGTGGTCTTGTGCCGATCCCGCGCGCCGGCTTTGTCCACAAGCTCGGTCGGTAACTAACCGATAACCGGCGCACCCGACGGTTGGGCCATGAAACGCGCAATCGCCATGGCTCTGATCGGATCGGCCCTGCTCGCAGGGCTCGCCTATGCGTCCGGGCCGCCGGCCGCCGAGAAGGGCGAGGGGGCGGAAGGGGCCGCGACTTCAGCCCGTTCCATGGACGCGCCTTACCTCGCCGTGCCGGTGGTGCGAGACGGGGTTTTGGTGAACTACCTCTTTGTTTCGATTCGGATCGAAATCGCCCCGGGCGTTGATCTCTGGCGCACGCGCGAGCGGGCGCACTTCCTGCGGGACGCTCTGGTCCGAGCCAGCCATTCCACCGACCTGGCCGATCCCGAGGACAATAACGCCCTGAATGAAGCCCGCGCGATCCAGGTATATCGGGCCGCGGCAGTTCAAGCGCTGGGTGAACGCGCCGTTGGCGCGGTGGCAATTGTGGCGACTTATTCGAGCCAGGGCTCCGGCATCTGAAACTTCGCAACTCTTTCCATTGCGAAATGTGGCGGCTTTTGGCAGAAGCGCGCCACCTTTGGAGGAAGCGCGCCCGCTGACGGACTGTCGCGGCGCGGCCAACCCATTTCCCCAACCGGCGCGGTCCCGCGCCCAGGACAGGTATAATGAGCCAAGAACTTATCCTTTGGCTGGTCGTAGCCAGCGGCATTATCGCCGCGCTCTACGGCTGGCTCGAAACCCAAGCCATCACCAAGGCTTCCGCCGGCACCGAGCGGATGCAGGAAATTGCCGCGGCCATTCAGGAAGGCGCGCGCGCTTATCTGAACCGCCAATACCGTACCATCGCCATCGTCGGCGTCGGGGTGGTGATCGTCCTGGCTATTCTTTTCTGGCCAGTTTGGCAGATCCCGGTCGGCTTCATCATCGGCGCGGTGCTTTCCGGCGCGGCTGGCTTCATCGGCATGAACGTGTCGGTGCAGGCGAACGTGCGTACCGCAGAGGCGTCGCGCACCAGTCTTGCGGGCGGCTTGAAGATGGCGTTCAAGGCCGGCGCGGTGACGGGCATGCTCGTCGCTGGCGGCGCGCTCTTCGGCGTTGCGGCTTATTATTTGATCCTGACGCAGTTCATGGGATTTGAGCCCACCAGCCGCACCGTGGTCGACTCGCTCGTTGGCCTCGGCTTCGGCGCTTCGCTCATCTCAATCTTCGCTCGTCTCGGCGGCGGCATCTTCACCAAGGGTGCGGACGTCGGCGGCGATATGGTCGGTAAGGTCGAAGCCGGCATCCCGGAAGACGATCCGCGCAACCCGGCCACCATCGCTGACAACGTTGGCGACAACGTCGGCGATTGCGCCGGCATGGCCGCTGACCTGTTCGAAACCTATGCGGTCACCGCGGTCGCAACGATGGTGCTGGGCTCCATCCTCTTCCGCGAAGCGGCGGAAGTGTCGGGCATCATGTTGTTGCCGTTGGCGATTGGCGGTCTGGCTATTTTCGCGTCGATCATCGGCACGTATTTCGTTCGCCTCGGCCCGTCCAACAACATCATGGGCGCGCTCTATAAGGGCCTCGTCGCTGCTGGCGTTCTGTCAGCGGGCGGCCTTGCGCTGGCGATTCAATTGATCACTGGCTGGGGGCCAATCGCACCGAGCCTCGGCGCTTCCTCGGAGCTGGCCGGCATCACAGGTCAGGATCTGTTTGCCTGCGGCATCATCGGCTTGGCCGTGACCGGCGCGATCGTCTGGATCACGGAATACTACACTGGAACGGGCTTCCGTCCGGTGAAGAGCGTCGCTGAAGCCTCGCAATCGGGCCACGGCACCAACGTCATCCAGGGCCTCGCGGTCTCGATGGAATCGACGGCGCTGCCGGCGCTTACCATCGTCGCCGGCATCATCGCCGCTTTCACGCTCGCCGGCGTGTTCGGCATCGCCATCGCGGTGACGACCATGCTCTCGGTTGCGGGTATCGTCGTTGCGCTCGATGCGTTCGGCCCGGTGACCGACAACGCCGGCGGCATCGCCGAAATGGCGGATCTGCCGAAGGAAGTGCGCGTCACTACCGATGCGCTCGACGCGGTGGGCAACACCACCAAAGCCGTCACCAAGGGCTACGCCATCGGCTCTGCCGGTCTTGGCGCCCTGGTGCTGTTCGCGGCCTATGGCGAAGACTTGAAATACTATGCGGCCAATTCCGCTGAGTATCCGTTCTTCGCCGGCGTCGTTCCGGACTTCGCGCTCAACAACCCCTACGTGATCGTCGGCCTCTTCATCGGCGGCTTGCTGCCGTACCTGTTCGCGGGCTGGTCGATGACGGCTGTGGGCCGCGCGGCGCAACAGGTGGTCGAAGAAGTCCGCCGTCAGTTCCGCGAAATCCCGGGCATCATGGAACGCACGGCGAAACCCGATTACGGCCGCGCCGTCGACATCCTGACCAAAGCCGCGATCAAGGAAATGATCATTCCGTCGATGCTGCCGGTGCTCGCGCCGATCGCATTGTTCTTCGTGATCTGGGCCATTGCCGGTCCGAGCCAAGCTTTGGCTTCGCTCGGCGCGTTGCTTGTCGGTGTCATCGTCACTGGCCTCTTTGTCGCTATCTCGATGACGTCGGGCGGCGGCGCTTGGGACAACGCCAAGAAGCTGATCGAAGAAGGAAATTACGGCGGCAAGGGCTCCGAAGCCCACAAAGCCGCCGTCACTGGCGACACCGTGGGCGATCCCTACAAGGACACCGCGGGTCCCGCGGTGAACCCGATGATCAAGATCACCAACATCGTGGCGCTGTTGCTGCTCGCGGTGCTGGCGCACTGGAACGGCTAGGAGCGCGATGCGCGCTCAAAGCAAAACGCCCCGGCAGCAAATGCCGGGGCGTTTTTTTGTCTGTCGCTCTGAAATCGTTTAGCGCCGGCCGGGCCGGTTGCCTTGTTCTTCTTCCGGGATCGGCATGCCGCGGCCAACGCTGCCCAGTAGCTGTTCGACAACACCCAGCTCGCGTCCACGCGTCGGCGTTTCTTCCTCGTTATAGGCGACCAGGCGACCGCGCTCCATGCCGTACTTCTCGACGCCAGTGACCATGTCGCCGTCGAAGTGGACGACCATGACGCGGCGTTCAATCGTACGCGGTTCGTAGAACGCCATGCGCTCCTGGACTGAACTCACATAATACCACGCGGTCTGATCGAAGACGGCGGTGGTGGAGGGCGAGCCGAAGCGCTGCATCACCGTATCGCGCGTATCGACGCCGACCTGCGGGTCCGGGATTTCAGCGTTGTTGCGGTCGGATCGAAAGCCATTGTAGGTCTGCACCGGCGCACATGCCGCCGTCGCCGTGGTAAGGGCGACAACCGCAGCCGCCGAAAGACGCAAGAATCCGCGATTCATGTGTTCACCTCGCGGGCGTTGCCGCCCCAAACACGGTCGTGGGTAAGACGGACCGCGTGGGCCGGCAAGAGGGGAGCACAGGTTAGGCATGCCAATTTGGCCATTTCGCCGGTCACGCGCGGGGGAGGATGCCGAGCGCCTGCTCGCCGCCGTCACCGCCGCCAGCCGGCGGTCCGTCATGTTCGGTGCTGGGCGGCTTCCAGACACCCTGGAGGGCCGGTTTGAGCTGATGGCGCTAAACGGGGCTTTGGCGCTTATCCGGCTGAGGCAGGAGCCGGTGCTCGCCCCCTTGGCCCAAGCCTTTGTCGACAGGCTTTTTCGTCAGTTTGACGCTGGCCTCCGGGAGGACGGGGTGGGGGACACCTCCGTGCCCAAGCGCATGCACAAGCTGGCCGGCGAGTTCTATGGCCGCGCCGAGGCTTACGGCGCCGCCATCACCCAAGGCGATTCAGAGGCGCTCGCTTCCGCGATCTCACGCAATGCCCTGCGGGCCGAGGCCCACCCGTTCGCCCCGGCTCTGGCCAGGTACGCCCTGGCGGTGGCCCAAAATCAGGGCGGCGGCCCGGTAGGCGCCCTGTTCGGGGCGGATGGCTGGCCTGCCGCGGCGGGCTGAACCGCCGGTTTGGCATTCGGGGTTCCGGCGACTATGGTCCGCGCCGTGCGGCGGCCTTCCAGGCTGCGGCGACACTTCAGGGCACACCACGCTTCATGGCTGACGGTCTCGTTCTCTCGATTGACGGGATGGGGGGCGATCACGCACCCGACACTGTGGTGGAGGGTGTCGACATCGCCGCCCGCGCTAGTCCGGGTGTGCGCTACCTGATCCACGGCGACCCCGCCAAACTCTCGCCTCTGCTCGATCGCTACACCGCCGCTAAAGCCGCGTCCGAAATTGTGCCGGCCGAGAAAGCCATCGGCATGGAGATCAAAGCCAGCCAGGCGTTGCGCCAGGGCAAAGGCTCAAGCTTGTGGAACGCCGTTGCAGCGGTTGAAACCGGGCAGGCCAATGCTGTTGTCTCCGCGGGCAACACCGGTGCATTCATGGCGATCTCGATGTTCCGTCTGCGCATGATGGAGGGCGTGCATCGCCCGGCGTTGGCGGCGCGTTGGCCGGCCGTCACCGGCGGCTACGTCGTTATTCTCGATGTCGGCGCCAACGTCGAAGCCAACGGCGAGCAACTGGTCGAATTCGCCATTATGGGCGAAGCTTTCCAGCGCGCGGTTTCAGGCAAAGCGCACCCGACTGTGGCGCTTCTGAACGTGGGCGCCGAGGAGCAGAAGGGACACGAAGAAATTCGCACCGCGGCGCAATTGGTGCGCGCCAGCGGAGTCGATATGAATTTCATGGGCTTCGTCGAGGGCGACGATATTTCCAAGGGCACCGTCGACGTTGTCGTCACCGACGGTTTCACCGGCAATATTGCGCTGAAAACAGGCGAGGGGACCGCGCGCTTCGTGGGCCAGTTGTTGCGCGAGGCGCTAACCAGCGGACCCTTCGCTAAGCTTGGCGCGTTAATCGCATACCCCGCTTTGAAGAAATTACGCATGCGCATGGATCCCGGCACGTTCAACGGCGCGCTTTTCCTCGGCCTTAACGGCTTGGTGGTGAAGAGCCACGGCAGCGCCAACGGCAGCGGTTTTGCCGCCGCGATCGGCGTCGCCGAGAAAATGGCGCGTAGCGATTACCGCGTGGAGATCGCGCGCAATCTCGAACGTCTCGCCGCAGCTTCGGCTCTGACTGCGTCGGCTAAGGAAGCTGGCTGATGCGCTCCGTCCTATTGGGCGTCGGCGGCTATTTGCCGAAGCGCGTCTTGAGCAATGCCGAACTCGCCAAGCGCGTCGACACCAGTGACGAGTGGATCGTCGAACGCACCGGCATTCGCGAGCGCCGCATTGCCGCCGAGGACGAGAAGACGTCTGCCCTTGCGTGCATGGCCTCGGTCAACGCGCTGAAGGCGGCGGGCCGGGAAGCCAAGGACATCGATCTCGTCATCGTTGCAACGACCACGCCAGATCTGACGTTTCCCGCCACCGCCGCGCGCGTGCAGGCGGCCCTCGGCATCACTCAAGGCGCCGCGTTCGATCTGCAGGCAGTGTGTTCTGGCTTTATTTTTGCGCTGGCGACGGCTGACAATTTCCTCGTTCGCGGCCAAGCCAAGACCGCACTCGTCATCGGCGCCGAGACGTTTTCGCGCATTATCGATTGGGACGATCGCGGCACCTGCATTCTGTTTGGCGATGGCGCCGGGGCGGTTGTGCTGGAAGCGCAGGCAGATGCGGGCGAGCGCGGCATCATCTCCACCTTCCTGCGCACAGACGGGCGCATGCACGATCTGCTCTATGTCGATGGCGGCGTCTCCGAGACCGGCACCATCGGCAAGGTGCGCATGGTCGGCAACGCCGTCTTCCGCCAAGCGGTTGAGCACATCTCCGGCGCGATGCTGGAAGCATGCGCGCGCGCCGGCGTTTCGCTCGACGCCGTCGACTGGTTCGTGCCGCACCAAGCCAATCAGCGCATCCTCGACGGCGTCGCCCGCCGTCTCGGCATCGACGCCGAAAAAGTCATCTCCACCGTCGCCGTCCACGGCAATACCTCAGCCGCTTCGGTGCCCTTGGCGCTCGATGTCGCGGTGCGCGATGGGCGCATCAAAGCCGGCGATCTGGTGCTGATGGAGGCGCTGGGCGGCGGTTTGACCTGGGGTGCGGCCCTGGTGCGGCTCTAAATCGTCGCAACATTTGACCTAAGCTACCGAGACGACTAGCTTTTCCCGGCGCGCAAGAGGCGCGAAGCGGAGGGGGCTCCGGTGGCAAGCAAGACCGTCACACGCGCCGATCTGGTCGAAGCCTTGGCTCGGCGCGGCAACATGCAGCGGGCCGACGCCAATCGGCTGCTGACACGCATGCTCGAAATGATGCAGGACGCGTTGGTCGATGGCGACACCGTGAAGCTGTCGCGCTTCGGCAATTTCAACGTCCGCGCCAAACGCCAACGCATCGGCCGCAACCCGAAGACCGGCGAAGAAGTGCCAATCACCCCCCGCCGGGTCGTCACCTTCCGCCCCTCGCAAATGCTGCGCGAGTTCGTCGAAAAGGGCGGCCGCGGGCGGGCGAAGGGGTAGGCAAGAATTCGGCGTAGCCCATCCAATGTCGGCTCGGCGCCTTGGCGAGGGGCTTATTGAGCCGAGGCTAGCTGCCGCGCGCGCGCGGGTGCGTTGCAGGGCGAGCTAGCGCCGCGGCCGTCGGCGCCCCAGGTGCGGAAGCTGCGGGCATCGATGTGGAAGCGGGTTTCGTCATAGAAGCCGAGGCCGATGCGGGCGGCGCGCCCACGGGTTGCGTAAACCGGGCACAAGCTTGCGATCATCTCTTCGCGGCTGATGGCGGCGACCGGTTCGAGATCCAGCGCCCAGAACGCCATATGCGCGCTTGCCGAACGTCCGCCCGAGCAGGTGTTGAGCGCGGGATCGCGATAGCCGGAAACGATTTCGAGTTCGCCCGTCAGCGGCACGACCTCTTCGCGGATGAAGCGGAGCGTGCCGACAATGTGGGGCCACTCGGCGCGGCTCGCCAAGACGAACGGCTCGCCGCCGCATTCCGACCACAGCGACTCTGAGCGCAAAATCTCATACGTGGGAAACACGCCCGCGACGCCCTGCGCGACGAGGAACGCTTCAAAGGCCCGTACCTCTACATCCCGGCCCGGCGCCGCAGCGATCCAACGCCCGTACATCTCGAACGTCGCCGGCGGCGGATCGGCCGGGGAGGGGGCATGAGCGGAAGTTGTGAAAGCCATTGCGAGACAGGCGGTAATGGCGATGCGCGCGAAACGAAAGATGTCCATGTAGCCCTCAATGGGCCGGGACACCTATGCGCCGCTGCCGCATCAGGTGCTGCAGGGGTCATGCCAGACACGTGCATTTCAGGTTCCAATTACACACGGGGCGCCAACGCGCGCGCCCGCGCGCGGTCACGATGAATCGCTGACGCGATTGGGCGATGAAGGTGGGATGGCGACGCTAGCGCGGGGCTAGCGGCTGGCGTCCGCGAAGAACACGTCGTCGAGCGAACGCATCTCTGGCAAGATGTAGACGACGCCGGGCGTGAAGCGGAAAAGTGGGTGCACGATGTTCTCGTAGAACCCTGGCGGCACGTTGATGCAGCCGTAGGAAATGCGATTGTCGAGAGCCGTCGTTGTGCCCAATCGGTGGAGGCGACGGTCTGAGACGTTGCCGGCGACTACCGCGTGCAGAGAAAGCGCGGAGTCGTAATCTAACCAAAGAATGTCCCGTCCCGCGAGGTTGACCCCCATCGTCGCCTCGAAGCGCCCGGCGGGCGTGATGCGCATTTGCGGGTGAATGTCGGACAGCGCGCGTTCGCCAATGTCGGCCGGGGCGACATCGCCAGTGGCAGCGCCCACCAGCACAGGTGCGAGTGCGATGAGGCGCCCATGCCGGTCAAATGCAAACGCGTGCGCGCCGACCTTGTCGACGATGATGTACGGCAGACCTCGATTGTCGCCGGTTTGGACGATCCAGGCTGCGATCTCGCGCGCAGCGATCGAGGCGTCGTCCATGGAAATGTTCGCTTGGCTGACCTGAGTGTAGGGCAGCTCCAGCGCCTCCGCCCTAGCGAAGCTGGGGAGTGTGAGCGCGCAAAGCGCCAACAGCGGCGCCAACGCGCGAAGCCTTCGCGGGACGCGCATCGCTTGCGCGTCCCGTTCAGTCATAGTGTGCGCAAGGCCGCGCATCTTTAGTTTCGATCTTGTCTAGGCGCGCGAAGTGGGGGGCGCTCGAACTCGTCGGCTTCGGCAATTGGCGCTTCCGCAAACACCGGCATTCTTACGCCTGTCTCGACGATCGCCAACCCTAAGTCCGTCGCGGTCAGAACCTCGGTTACGGTTGTGCCCGTTACTGTCGGCGTGTCCGCCAGTGGTGTCACGGGCACTCCTGGCGGCACTGGCGGACACGCCGACAG
>Ga0163148_10000159_pt1 | contig 84353 bp, 92 predicted proteins | sample OliLakLV19MP7P2_FD_148606 | JGI IMG/M metagenome (GOLD analysis project Ga0163148, IMG submission 148606) | Freshwater microbial mat bacterial communities from Lake Vanda, McMurdo Dry Valleys, Antarctica- Oligotrophic Lake LV.19.MP7.P2 | ecosystem: Environmental > Aquatic > Freshwater > Lake >...
GAAAAGCGCCGCTTGGTCGAGGTCGCCCGCAATTGTGCCGGCGCGCTTAGCCAGCACGCTCGAGATTTGTGGCAGCACAAAGCGCGACAGCACGAAGTACAGCGCCGCGAACGTCAGCACGAACCAGAAGAGTTGGCTCGCGAACGTCGTTGCGTCGAACGGCGGGAAGGCGCCGCCGGCCTCGTGGCCGGCAGCTTCCGCGCCGTGCGCCGCGTCCGCCGCCCCGTGGGCGGCGTCGGCTGCGTGCGTATCGACCGTTGCGGGGTGAGCCGCCATGAGGTTCAAGCTCCGATTAGAACACGAACAGGAGCAGAAGCGCGATCAGCAGCGAGAAGATGCCGAGCGCTTCGGTCACGGCGAAGCCGAAGATCAGATTGCCGAATTGCTTGGGCGCTTCCGACGGGTTGCGCAGCGCGCCTTGCAAAAAGTTACCGAAGATGATGCCGACGCCGATACCTGCGCCGCCCATGCCGATGCAAGCGATGCCGGCCCCGATCAGTTTCGCTGCTTCCGCGTCCATATTCTCAGTCTCCGATTGATAGTTACGTTAGTTGACCGTGGCCTAGTGGCCGCCGGGGTGAAGCGCGTCGTTCAGATAAATGCAGGTCAACAGTGCGAACACGTAGGCTTGCAAGAACGCCACAAGAAATTCGAGTGCATAGAGCCCGACCGTCATGCCCAGCGGCAGGATCGAGCCAATAACGCCAAGTGCGCCGGCGGCCGCCATCATCGGCACGAAGCCGGCGAACACCTTCAGCACCAAGTGCCCGGCCAGCACGTTCGCCCACAGACGAACCGCGTGCGACAGCGGCCGCGAGAAGAACGAGATGATCTCGATGATCACCACGAACCACAAAATGTACCAGGGCACGCCGGACGGAACGAAGATTTTGAAGAAGCCGAAGCCGTTTTTGGCGATGCCGACAGTAAGAACGGTGAAGAACACCATCAGCGCCATCGTCGCGGTGATGACGATTTGGCTGGTGGGGGTGAAGAAGTACGGGAACATGCCGATCATGTTCGCCGCGAAGATGAACAGGAAGAGCGTGAACACGAACGGGAAGAAGCGCTTTACGCCCTCATCGCCGGCCGCATCGCGCACCATCGAATGGATGAAGCCGTAGGCGCCCTCGGCCACCACTTGCGAGCGGCCCGGCACCAACGCCGCCGGCTTCATCGCCCACCACATAAAGCCCGCCGCCGCCGCAACACCGGCGACCATGAACAGGCTCGCATTGGTGAACGTCGCGTCGACCGCGCCGAAGTGAATCGGCTCGGAGATCGGGTTGATGTGGAACTGGTGGATCGGGTCGTTCGACAAAACTCAAATCCTCAGTCGTCGTCGTCCGGGATGGACGGCGCGTTCGGGTCCGGAGGGTTGGCCTTGTTGAACGACTGCGCCGTGCGCACCACGTTCACGACCCCCGCGACGAACCCCAGTCCGAAACCGATCACCAGCCCCCACGGCCCTGTGTGGAGAAAATAATCGATCCCATAGCCGAGCAATGCCCCGACAATAATCGCCGCGCCAAACTCCCCGCCGAACCGAAGCGCCAGCGAAGCCGGGCTTTGGGGGGGGGCTTTGGAGGCGCCTTCGCCGCGGGCGGCGTCTACACGCCGGCGCAGGTTTCGAAGGGCGTCCTCGGGCGGTTCTCTGTCAGCCATCGAACGGTCCACGCGCCCAAGGGGGCGACTCGATCTTGAGGCCCCCTGTTCGCGCGCGCGGAAACTAGCAGGGGCCGCCCGGCGGTCAAGGAAAGCGCGTGCGACATTTGTTGCGCCGCAACGGCCCCGAAACGGCTGGCTCCGCTACCGGCTCGTGGGGCCTGAAGAACACGCGGTCGGAAGGCCGAGCCCCTTGAGCGCGACCGGCTCGGCCACCGCCTCAATCCCACACCTTCGCTCTCGCCGAATTGGAGCGCGGGCCTCCGGCCCGCATTTAGCGCCAATCTTTGAGAGACTAGCGCGAAGAACAAACGGGTCGGACGCCCGCGAGGCATGTTGTTGAGTTCAAACCAAAAATTAAATCATCGCGGGCTCGTGACCGGCGTCGTCTTCCCGCCGTCGCGTTCAGCGCCTATTACGGGTGCGGGACGACTAAAGCAGAAGACCGGGCGCTGAAACGCGCCGAGGCAGGGGCGCGAATGGCCGACGTATTTATCTCTTACGCCAGCGAAGATCGCGACCGCGTCCGGCCCTTGGCCGAAGCGCTGCAGGCGCGCGGATTCAAAGTGTGGTGGGACCGCTCGCTCGCCGCCGGCCAGGATTACACCGCCATCATCGAGCGCGAGTTGCGCGCCGCTAAAGCCGTCATCGTCGTCTGGACGCAAAGCTCGGCGCTCTCGACCTTCGTGCGCGACGAAGCCGGCCGCGCCCGCAACGATGGCCGCTTGGTGCCGGTGATCCTCGACCGGGTCGATATTCCGCTAGGCTTCGGCGCCTTCCAAGCTGAAGACTTCACCCGCTGGAATGGCGGCGCCAACGCGGCGCAAATGCAAATTCTCGAAGAAGCCTTGAAAGCCAAGATCGAAGGCCGCGACGTCGATGGCGGCGCTGTTGCTATGAAGCGCCGCAAGCTGATGGCGCGCGTGCGACTCGTGTCGGTGCTCACCGTGATCGCGCTGATTATCGGCATCGCCGCCGGTGGCCGCTACATTTTCTTCCCGCAGGAACAGGCCGAGACCACGCAAGAAGATCTGCGCGCCGAATTGCTGCGCTTGTTGGCAGAAGGCACGCTGACGCCCGAGCAAGCGATCGCGCTTGCCGAAATTTTAGAAGCTGGCGCGCTAGGCGAACAGCAAGCATCATTGGAAACGCCCAGTCCTCTCGATGGCATGTCGCCCTCGGCGGCGCGCAGCGACGAGGCGACTATGGCCATGGTCACCGACGCCCAATTCGACGCCACCGCGCGCGAAACGTACCGCGAGGCGTTTACTGCGCTGTCCCAACACCCGGATGCCTCGGTGCGTCTCGCCGTCGCGCAAATGTCGCAACCGGCGAGCCGCGATGCGGCGATGCAAACCTTGTGGACCTATGCGCAGGCCAATCCCGACGATCCGCTGCGCGAGGAAATCTATCTGCTCTGCGGCTCGGTCGGCGAGGCCAACGACAATCCGCTCGGCCAGCGCGCGCTCGAAGCCGCCACTAGCCTCGCGCCGGCCAACACCGATGTTTGGCGTATGCTGTCGCGCTCCTACCGCCGCGCCGACCGCACGGGCGATGCCACTGCCACCGCGCAAGTCTCGCAGGCGATCGAACTGCAAGCCGAAGGCCAAACGGCCGAGGCCGAACAGCAATTGCAGGAAGCTCTGCCGAATTTGACGGAGGCGCAATTGCGCGCGCCAGTCGCCTCGACGCTCGGTCAGATCGCCGAGAACCGCGGCGATTACGCCGCCGCCAGCGCTCGCTATTCGGAAGCCTATTCCTCGCGCGAACGCATCGCGGTGCAACAACCAAACTCGGTCGCCGCGCAAACCATCGACGCCGACGCCCAGCAATTGGTCCGCTCACTCGATCGCTCCGGCCGCACGCGCGAAGCCTGCGAGCGCTTGCGCCAAGCGCAAGACGCGCACGACGTCGCCGCGCCGGATCAGGAAATTCTCACTCGCTGCACGACCGAGTATCGCGTGCGGCTCCGCCCCGAAGTTCAACTCGCGCCAGAACTTCGCCAACGTGCTATCGTTACGCCAGACGCGCAACAACGCGTTACGCCCCAGCAATAAAGGTTCAGCTCGCCGGCCGCAGGAATAGCACTTTCGCAGCGCCGTAAACGCGCTCTTCGAGTGTCGCATAGCCTGGAAGCACCGGCGTTTCCTCCGCGGCGCATTCGAATACGATTAGCGCGTCGGCAGTGATCCACCCGCCGCGTCGGCCGAGTTTGGCCAGCGCGCGCTCCCCGAGTTTTTGATTGTAAGGCGGGTCGAGGAACACGAGATCGAACGGCTCGCCGAGGCCCGCTGGCTTGACGCCAAGATCGGTCGCATCGCGCCGGTGCAGGCGCGTCGAACCGAAGAGGCCAAGCGCTTCGATGTTGTCGCGAGTGGCGCCGCGCGCCGCCGCGTCCGTCTCGACGAACAACACAAATGCGGCGCCGCGCGACATCGCCTCAAGCCCAAGCGCCCCGGAGCCCGCAAACAGATCAAGCACGCGCCGGCCTTCGAGCCCCGGCGACCAGGCGGCGTGGGCGAGCACGTTGAAAACGCTTTCGCGCGCGCGGTCGCCAGTCGGCCGCGTGTCGCGGCCGGCCGGGGCGGCGATGGCGCGGCCTTTGAACTCTCCGCCGACGATGCGCATTAGCCGCCCTTCACTTCACTGGCTCAAGCGCCATATGTCGCGCTTGGCGCTGATCGCCAGGCGCTTGACGCAAACGGCGCCCTTCGAGACAAGTGCCGACAGCATATCGATCAGGGGATGGGTCGTCCGTGGAAACAATCGTCGCCAACTTTGCCGACCTGTTCAATCCCGATCACGCCGCCGCCAATCTAACGGCGTTTTTCGCCGTTATCCTGATCGACTTGGCGCTGGCCGGCGATAACGCCGTCGCCGTCGGCCTCGCCGCCGCGGCGCTGGAGAAAGAGCAGCAGCGCCGCGCCATATTCTGGGGCATCGTTATCGCCCTGGTGCTGCGCATCGTCTTCGCCACCGTCACCACACAATTGCTCGGCATTCCGGGGCTGTTGTTCGTCGGCGGCTCGCTGCTGTTCTGGGTGGCGTGGCGCATGTACGCGGACTTGAAAGCGCACCAGCCGGTCATGGTTGGTGACCCGGTGTCGGCTGAACACGCCGCCGAGGGCATTACCACCGGCGGCAAGCAGCCCAAAACGTTCGGCAGCGCGTTGCTGACGATCATCATCGCCGACGTCTCGATGTCGCTCGACAACGTGTTGGCGGTCGCGGCGGTGTCGCGCCACAACGAGGTGATCATGTGGTTTGGCCTCATCCTGTCAGTCATCCTGATGGGCGTCGCCGCCTCGATCATTGCGCGCGTAATCAACAAGTACCAATGGATCGCGATGGTCGGTGTCGTCATCATATTGTTCGCCGGCACGCGCATGATCTGGGAAGACGGGCATAATTTTTTCCCGGCTTACATCCCTGCCATTCCCGCCTTCCTCGGCGGCGGCCACTAGTCGATCGCGTGCTTGCCGAGTTGGTCGCGCAGCACCTTGCGCGGCACCTCCTCGACCGCGCCGGGCTCAAGCGTGCCCAGCTGAAACGGCCCGTACGATACGCGTATGAGCCGGTTCACCTTCAACCCCAGCGCCTCCAGCACGCGCCGCACTTCGCGATTCTTGCCCTCGGTGATGTTGACTTGGATCCAAGCATTGGCGCCGCCGCCGCGTTCGAGCTTTGCGTCGATCGACCCGTACCGCACGCCATCGACCTCGATGCCATCCTTCAGCGTATCGAGCTCCGCTTGCTCGACGCGGCCATAAGCGCGGGCGCGATAGCGGCGGAGCCAACCATTGGCCGGCAATTCAAGCTTGCGGGCAAAGCCGCCATCATTGGTCAGCAGCAGCAGTCCCTCGGAGGTCAGATCGAGCCGCCCCACCGAAATCACCCGCGGCATCGATGCCGGCAAATGCTCGAACACTGTCGCGCGGCCCGCGGGATCGCGGTGCGTCGTCACCAGGCCGGAGGGCTTATGATAGCGCCACACCCGCGTCGGCGCCGCAGCGCCAATCAGGCGGCCATCGACCATCACCTTATCGGCGGCGGTGACCTTGATCGCCGGCGTATCCAGCACCTCGCCATTCAGGCGCACTCTGCCCTCGGCAATCAGCCGCTCGGCATCGCGGCGCGAACAAACGCCGGCCCGCGCCATAAATTTGGCGATGCGCTCGGCTTCCGCGTTAGAAGGGGGAGAAGAGGAATTGGCCATGTTCGCCGTGATCTATCGTTGGCAGGTCGTACCAGGGCTGGAGGCGCAATTCGAGACCGGCTGGCGTCGCGGCACCGATCGCATCGCCGCCGAGTTCGGCGGCTGGGGCTCGCGGCTGCATAGAACCGCCGAAGGCGCCTACATCGCTTACGCTCAATGGCCTGACGAAGCGACCTGGCAGACGGCGCTGGAGAGCCACATGTACCACAGCGACGACGAGGCGCGCCGCATGTACCGCGAGGCGATCGTGCCGGGCACATTCGAAACCATCGCAGCCGGTGACGTCGTCGCTGATCTGCTTGAGCTCAAGCGCGCATGAGCGATCTGATCTACATGGGCATGGCGCTGTCGCTAGCCCGGACGGCTGCGGAGTTGGGCGAAACGCCGGTCGGCTGCGTCATCGTCGATGAAGCGACGGGCGAGGTGGTCGCCGGCGCCGCCAACGGCCCGATCGGCATGACTGATCCTACCGCGCACGCCGAAATCCTGGCGCTCCGCCGCGCGGCGGAGGTCACCGGCAATTATCGCCTGCGGCCCGGCCTCACGCTCTACGTGACGCTCGAACCCTGCGCCATGTGCGCCGGCGCCATCAGCCATGCCCGCATCGCGCGTGTGGTGTACGGCGCCAGCGATCCGAAAAGCGGCGGTGTCGCCCACGGCGCAAAAGTGTTCGACCATACGCAATGCCACTGGAAGCCAACTGTCGCCGCCGGCGTCGAAGCCGAGGCTGCGGCGACATTGCTGAAAGAATTTTTCAAGGCCAGACGCTAGGACCTGACTGATGACACTCGCCGAACCCAAGACGCTCTATTTCGAAGACCTCAGCCTCGGCATGCGCGAGACGTATTCCAAGCTCGTGACGTCGGCCGACATCGTCGCCTTCGCCGAGGTCAGCGGCGACCGCAACCCGATCCACCTCTCTGATGAGTACGCTGCGAAGACGCCATTCGGCAGCCGCATCGCGCACGGCATCTACACGGCGAGCCTCATCTCAGCCGTGATCGGCACCCGGCTGCCGGGGCCGGGCGCGATTTACATTTCGCAAACACTTCGCTTCCTGGCGCCTGTGCGGATAGACGATACCGTCGTCGCCAGTGTCGAAATCGTCGATCTGAGCGAGCGCGGTCGCCGCGCCAAGCTTCGGTGCACGTGTAATGTCGGCGACACTTTAGTGATGGAAGGCGAGGCCGAAGTGAAGGTTCCGCCGCGTCCAATCACCACCCCGGCGCCGAACCCTTAACTCTTTGTCGCCATGGTTACCGCGCCCCGGATATGGGCAGCGGACCCTGGAATGGCCCTCGAGACAGAGCTTAATCGCTGGATAAACCTGGAAAAGGTTTCCCTCTTGGCGCTCGACCAGAGCGTCCACGGAGGCAAAATCCTTACGCAGATTATCCGCGGTTTCGGCATCCGCAACGTCCGCACGTTCAGCAAGATTAGCGATGCGCGTGACGCGCTCCGCACCGGCTCGTTCGATCTCATCATCGCCGACCCCGCCGCCACCGAGGGCGACGAGGATGGCATTGAACTCGTGCGCTGGCTTCGCCGCCAGGACCGCAACATCAACCGTTTCGCGCCCGTAATTCTAGTGTCGGGTCACTCGACACCGTCGATGGTGCGCCGCTCGCGCGATAGCGGCGCAAATTTTTTCGTCGCCAAGCCACTTACAGCCACCACATTACTCGAACGGATATTGTGGGTGGCGCGCGACAAACGCCCCTTCGTTGAGGTGGGCGAATATCTAGGCCCCGATCGCCGCTTCAAAGAGAAGGGGCCGCCCGAAGGCGCTGCCGGCCGACGCACGAACGACGACACCGACCAACACCCAGAAGAACAACAAAAGGGCGCGGCTTGAGATGACACACATCGTGCGCACCCATCGGGTGGAAAACCGTCTGGCGAAAGCCGTGAGCACATCTGGCGGCGTCACTATTGGCGAAGCACTACAGCGCGCCAAGCTTGGCGTTGAGCAGGTGCGTGACGAAGTCATGGTCGCGCTCGACGCAAAGATCGCCGAGATCGATACAGTGACCATGCCGGCAAATTTCGACGGCACTGCCGCCACCATGGCGCGCGTCTATATGTTGGCGAATGAAGTCCTGAATGAAGCCGGCGCTTTCGACTTAAGCGAGCTGAGCGAGGCCGGGCGCAGCCTGTGCGAGCTGACCGCCAACTGGCGCGACGGCGGCATTGATGTTCAACCGGTGCGTGTCCATGTGATCGCGATGAAATCTCTGCGTCGTCCCGACATCGCCGGCGACAGCAGCCTAAGGACGGCGGTGGTCGAAGGCTTGCGCGCGGTGACGGCGAAGCTTTCGGCGCAAGCGCGCGTCGCAGCAGCGCCGGCGCGCTAACGGCCGATCAAAGCGCGGCGGGCGTCGATCACGTCCTGCGTCATCTGCACCTTGAGGGCGGCGACATCGTTAAACTTTTCCTCGTCCCGCAGGAACGCGATCATCTCGACTTCGATCAGCTTGCCGTAAAGATCGCCGCTGAAATCGAGCAGGTGGGTTTCCAACAAAGGCGCAGGGAGCGAGCCCACAGTTGGATTGACGCCGACGCTGGCGACAGCCGGCAACAGCACGCCGTCGCCTAGGTCAGCGCGGACCGCGTAAACGCCGAGGCGCGGCTGGATGTAGTCGCCGAGCGCGAGGTTGGCGGTTGGGAAGCCAAACTTGCGGCCGCGCTTGAAGCCGTGCGTGACGATCCCCTCGATCGCCCATGGCCGGCCCAACAAATCTGACGCCGTGTCCATATCGCCGGCTTTGATGGCGTGACGGATGGCGCTGGAGGACACCTTGGCCTCCCCGCCGACTGGCGCGACGGCATCGACCGTAAAGCCAAATTCATCTCCGAACCGCGTGAGGCTCGCTACATCACCCATACGGCCGCGGCCAAAGCGGAAATCGGCGCCGACGCTGACATGGGCCGCGCCAATGCAGTCCTTCAGCACCCGCTCGGCAAATTCGCGGTCGGTCGAGCGGGCGAGATCGGCGTCGAAGCCAATCTCGAATACCTCATCGACGCCCACTTCCGATAAGGCGCGCGCGCGTTGCGCGGCGGATTGCAAACGAAACGGCGGCGCGTCGGGCTGAAAGAAACGGCGCGGGTGCGGCTCGAACATGACGACGCCGAGCGCCGCGCCGATCTGCTCGGCGACCTTGTGCGCGGAAGCGATCACTGCCTGGTGCCCGCGATGCACGCCGTCGAAATTGCCGAGCGCGATCGCCGCGCCGCGCGCATCCGGTGGAATAGTGCTGGTGGGGCCGAGCGTGGTCATCCGTTCACAAAGCGTTTCCGAAATGCGCGCGCAAGTGTTGCGAGCATTGCTGATTGGTTTCTGTTTGCACCCTAGAAGCGCGCACGTTCACTCATGATTAAAGGCTGTTTTACCGAAAATTGTCGCCTCTTTGCTATCAGAAGTTCCAACGACACGGCGCACTAACAAGCCGGTGACGTCTCGCCGCCGGGTCGTGCACCCCGATCCGGCGGCGGGCGTGACTGGACAATAGCGCCGGCGGGTATGCGGGAAAGAGCGCTTATGTCTGTCTCTATGACAATGCCGATCCTTATCGTGGACGACTACAACACGATGATCCGCATCCTGCGCAACCTGCTGCGTCAGCTCGGATTCTCCAATATCGACGAAGCCAATGATGGCGCCGCCGCGCTCGTCAAGATGCGCAGCAAGGACTACGCGCTGGTGATCTCGGATGCGAGCATGACGCCGATGACCGGCGTCGAATTGCTGCAACGCGTCCGCGCCGATGTGCGCCTCAGCGCCACACCGTTCGTGATGGTCGCCAACGACAATAACGAAGGCCAGGACGCCGCCCGACGTGGTGGGACCGAGTCCTACATCGTAAAGCCGTTCAACGCGCAATCACTGAAAACCAAGCTCGTCCCGGTCATCGGCGCGTTCTAACGCGCGCCGTCCGTCAGGACGACATCACTCCGCCATCAATCACGAACGTCTGTCCGGTCGTGAAGCCGCCAGCTTTTGACGCCAGAAACACCGCCATGCCGGCGATCTCGTCCGGCTGGCCGATGCGTTTCAGCGCCGAGCGTTCGGTGGACGCTTTAAGGATGGCGGGATTTTCCCAGAGCGCCTTGGCGAAATCGGTTTGCACCAGTCCCGGCGCGATGGTGTTGACGCGCACATTGTCCGGCCCGAACTCGGTCGCCAGATTGCGCGCCAGCTGCATGTCGGCGGCCTTCGAGATGTCGTAGGCGCCGATCACGGGCGAGCCCTTGAGGCCGCCGATCGATGAAATGATGATCACCGCGCCATCTTTGCGCTCACGCATTTGCGGCGCGCACATATTGATTAGCCAGTGATTGGAGATGACGTTGTTTTGCAGAATCTTGATGAACTGATCGTCCGTTATGCCGCTCATCGGCCCGAAATAGGGATTGGACGCGGCGTTGCAGATGCAGATGTCGATTCCGCCGAACGCGCGGTTGGCTTTATCGACCAGATTCTGCAGCGCCTCCTTGGCGGCGATATTGGCTGACACCGCGATGGCGGCTTTGCGGCCGACGGCGTCGTTGATCTCAGCGGCCGCCGCCTCGCACGCGTCCTGCTTGCGCGACGAGACGACGACATTGGCGCCATGTTCGGCCAGCCGGTGCGCGATGGCTTTGCCGATGCCGCGCGAGGAGCCGGTAACAATGGCGCTCCGGCCGGTGAGATCGAACAAATTGGCCATCTCGCCGCTCCCTGTTATGTGGGGCGCACTCTAGGCTTGGCCTGCGCGGGCGGTCTAGGCTGACGTGGCTGGAGGGGCGGATGAAGCGGATCGTACTGGCGTTCGGGGCGCTGGCGCTGGCCGCCTGCGGGCAGAGCACGCGCGCCGATGATCCGGGCGCCGTGTGCCAACGCGATGGCGACGGCGCTACGCGCATCGCCGCTTGCACAGCTGTGATCGAGAACGCGGAGAGGAGCGCCGAAGAGCGCGCCGCTGCGCACGCTGAACGGGCGGCGGCGCAGCAAGAAGCGGGCGACGTGACGGCGGCGTTGCGCGACTTCGAAGCGGCGCTGCGGCTGGACGAGAACAACGCCGGCGCCTTGGTCGGGCGCGCGCGTATTTTGTTGGCTAGCGGCCAGTTGGATGCCGCCGAGCCGCTGTTGCGGCGCGCGATCGCTGAGCATGAGTCCGGCGAAGCCAACGAAATGATGGGTCAGATCGCACTGCGTCGCGGACAGTACGATGACGCGATCGCGTACTTCGATGCGGCGCTATCGAAAAATGCGCGATCGGCCGAAGCCATGGCCGGACGCGCGCGGACGAAGCAGCGTATGGGAGACCTTGGGGGCGCCAGCGCGGATTATGATCAAGCCGTGCGCTTTGACGGCGCATTGGCGGATGCGAGAGCGGGCCGCTGCTGGCTCGATCTCAACGAACAACGTGACCTCGTGCGCGCACGCAATGATGCGGAAGCGGCAGTCGCCGTCGATCCACGCAATGTCGAAGCGCAGCTCTGCCGCGGCGTGCTGCAATTGCGCGGCGGCGAATGGGCCAATGCGCGTGCGTCGTTCGATGCAGCGCTAGCGGTGGAGCCCGGCAATCCTACGGCGCTGTTCGGTCGCGGCGTCGCGCGGCGGCGGAGCGGGGACAATGCTGGCCGTCAGGACATGAACCGCGCGCGGGATTTTGATGATCGCATCGGGCGCTCGTTCGATGAGATGGGGGTGGAGACGTATTGAGCTAGCTCAACGCCGCCATCGCATACGTCGCGTGCACTCTCTCTGCGGCCAGCGCCGCTTCGATCTTTCCCGCATCGGCGCGGCCATCCACCCACAGCGCTTCGCCGTGCATGCCGGAGGCGATGAAGAGGCAGTCTAGCCCTTGCGCGTTGGCGCCTGCGATATCGGTGGGCACGCCGTCGCCGATGCAGAGAATGCGCGATCGATCTCGGACCGCCGGCGTCCCCGCCGGCACGGTGTTTGCGGCATCGTTGGCGTTTGCGTTTGCCGAAGTTGCCGGCGAGGACGCCGGCGGTCCAAGCAAGGCGAGTTCCCGAAACGCCAGATCGTAGATCGGCGCGAACGGTTTGCCGGCCATGACGACGCGGCCGCCGATGGCTTCGTAGTTCTGCGCCAATGCGCCGGCGCACCAGATCATGCGGTCGCCGACGCGGACGACGATATCAGGATTGGCGCAGATGAGATCAAGGTCGCGCGCTTTTGCTTGCGCGAGGATGCCGGCGTAATCGGTCGGTGTTTCGTCGTCGAGATTGAGGCCGGAGACGGCGACAAAGCGGGCGTCATCGAGCGTCGCGCGTTCGAGGCCAAGCCCTTCCCACAAGGTGCGGTCATAATCGTCGGGCCCGATCTTGAACATCGGGCCGGGCGCGCGCGCGGCGAGTTCGATGCGAATGGCGTCGCCGGAGGTGACGATGGCGTCCCAAGCGTCGCGCGGCACGCCGGCGTGATCGAGCTGACGCGGAATAGGACCGCGCGGCTTCGGCACATTAGTGATGAGGATGACAGGCTTGCCCATCGCACGCATGCGCTGCAGCGCGGCGCTGGCCGCCGGGTAGGCGCGTTCGCCATTATGGAGCACGCCCCAAACGTCGCACAGGACTGCGTCATAGCGCTCGGCGATGTCGTCGAGCGATGAAATGATCTGGGGTTGGGTCATAGGTGCTTGGCGATCTCATTGGCGCAGGCATCGGCGTGCTCCGGGCCTGCATCGTAAGGGCAAGTGAGGACGAGGTCTGCGAATGCGCGTTGCGGCGCGACGTGGGCATCATGCATCGGGCGGACGGTGGTAAAGAATTGCATCATGACAGAACGCGGCGTGCGGCCGCGTGTTTCGGCGTCGCGGATCATGCGCCGCGCCAAACGCAGTGCTTCGTCGGCGTCGACGTAGATTTTGACGTCGAAAAGGGCGCGCAGCTCGGGCGTTGCCAGCAAGTGGATGCCTTCCACGATCAGCGTATTGGCGTGGACAATGCGTTCAACATCGGCGCGGCGGCGATGAGTGACGAGATCGTAGATCGGCTTGTCAAAGGCGACGCCACTGCGCGCGAGGCTTAAGTGCTCAGCCAGCAACGCATGCTCCTTGGCATCGGGCGCATCGAAATTGTGCGTTGCGGCGTCGAAGTTCGGGATGGTGGAGGCGCAGCGATAATAATCGTCCTCGGCAATAACCACCGCGCCCGCGCCCAGCCGCCGCGCCAAAGCGCGCGCGATGGTGGTTTTCCCAGCGCCGGAGCCGCCGGTAATGGCGATGAGCTTTGTCATGGGAGGCTTGGTGTGCGGTTCGCGCAGAAAACACAACTCCCGTCATTCCGGGGCAACGCGACTCGTCCGCCGAAGCTCGCAGAGCGAAGGCGGAAGCATTGAACCCGGAACTCAGGGCCAACCAGCGCGGCGTTGGCCCCTGGGCCCCAGACCGCGCTCCGCCCGTCCGGAATGACGGCGCCTCTCTCGCTGACGCGAGGCGCCTAACTCACCCGCCCGCCGTTTTTCAAATAAAACTCACGCGGCGGCGCCGTCTCTTCCATCAGGCTTTCCTTGATCGCGCGGGGCGCGCCGAAGAGGTGGCCTTGGCCGTAGGGCACGTCGAGGTCGAGTACTTCCAGCACCGACTCTTCGCTCTCGATGCGCTCGGCGATGAGATCGATGCCATAGCGTTGGAAGACGGCGGCGATGTCGGCGGCGGCGATTTCGCGGGTGATGGCCGAGCGCGGACGGATGCCGCCGCGCAGGATTTGCTCGGAGAGCACGCGCACCGGCATTTTCACGTAGCGCACGCCGGAGCGTTCGAGATCGGGCAGATCGATTTCGGCGTTGGTGACGTGGTCGATCGAGAAGCGGAAGCCGAGATCGACCAGCTTGCTCATGGCGCGCGCTTCGATGGAGGTGCGCATTTCGTAAGAGGTTTGCGAGATTTCGAAGATGACGCTGCCGGCGAGATCGCGGTGCTCGCGCATGAAGTCGAGAAACTGCGGGAAGAAGACATCGTCCGCCAGTGCGCTCGGGCTTAAATTGCAGAAGATGCCGATGCGGCGATCCTGCTTCATCAGCTTGCGCACGATCTGCACGCAGCGGAACAGCAGCACGTTATCGATCGTGCCCATGAGGCCGGCTTGCTCAGCGGCGGGAATAAATTCCTGCGGCAGGATGAGCCGGCCGGTGGAATCCTTCAGGCGCGTAAAGCCCTCGTAGAACGCGGTTTTGCGCTGTGGCAATTGCACGATCGGCTGTAAGTGCAACTCGACGCGGTTTTCGAGCAGCGCCTCGCGCACCTGATCCATCGGACCGCGCGCCGCGTTCGGGCTGATCGGCGTGATGTTGCCAGCGCTTTGAATCGTTTGCAGGCGTGCGTCCATCGCGGCGCCGAGCTTGTCGACGATCTGATCGATGAGCTTCAGTTCGATCTGGCCGCTTTGCGGCGCCTCGATTTGCGGCGGCGGCGCAGGCGCGCCGAACGCGACCTGCGTTTCGATCTGATCGAGTCGCGCTTGCACCGAGTCGATGTCGGCGCTGATTTCGCGGTGGGCCGAGCGCAGCCGCTCCATGTCGCCCTTGATGCGCTTTTCAGTGCCGCCGATGCGCCCGGCCGCGGCGCTGGCGGAGATGCTCGCATGCGTCACCGCGCACGCGCAGAAAAGCGCGATGCCGCCGAGGAACGAGCCGCCAATATCCTGGCCGCCGACCTGATTGAGCGCCGCGCCGACCGTCAGCGAGATCATCGCGTAGGCGCCATAGAGCAGCACGTGAGTGATGATGGGCATTATTTGCCGTCCCGAATCTTTGAAGCTCCATGGGACGAGGGGCCGGGTTGACGGAGCCTTAACCACGCTGGGAACGAAGGGGCTTGACGCCATTATTGTCTTGCGATAATTATTGTTGCCAGACAATAATTGATTATCGCCTTACTTGAGGAGCTGACCATGGCGTATGCCGCAACTGCCCCGCTTGATCGCGCCAAGGAGCTTGCCGGCGGTGCGGCGACCGTCGCTATCGTCGCTGCGGTGCTAATCGTGCTCGGCGCTGTCGCCGGCGAGATCGACCCTATTGTCAGTGTCCTCGCCAACCGCGAGGCCACTCCGGACATGCAGGGCGTCGCCAATGTGCTGACCGCCGCCGGCGTGTTTTGGCTCATGGCGCTACCGAGCTTCCTGCTGGCCGGCGCGCTGATCGATCTGAGCAAGGTGCTCGACGAATACGGCAAGGGTCAGTTCTTCACCCTGAAAGCGAGCGCCCACGTGCGCAAAGCCGGCGAAGGCGCGATCTGGGCGCTGGTGTTCAAGATCGTCGCGTCGCCGACGATCGTCAGCTGGATCACGCAAGAGGGGCGCGGCTTCATCTGGCGCATGGAGCCGTTCGACCTCGGCCTCATCGCCTTCGCCGCCTTTGTCATGGTGCTCGGGCGCGTGCTGGAAGCGGCGGCGAAGATCAAACAAGAAAACGATGAGATCGTCTGATGGACAACGTTGATAGCCGTATCCAAAAGGCGCGAGCGCAGGCCGGGCAGATGCGTGTCATGAGCGCGATGCTGATCCCGATCCTCGTCGCAGCAATCGGGCTGCCTTTCATCGGCGAGATTTACCTAGTGGCGTTCGAGCCGGCGCCGTGGGCGGCTGAGCTAGGTGCGCCGACCGCAGTTTTGATCAAAGTCCTGAGCTATGCGCCTGCAGTCGCGGCAGCAGCGGCCGTGATCATGCTTCAGCCTGTGCTTGTTGAATACCATGAGGGCCGGTTCGTCTCTGATAAGGCGAGTGCGGCTTTCCAATTGGCAGGCTTGTCAGCACTTGCAGCGCTCTTCTTGAAGATGCTTGTTTCGCCGCTTGCCATTTCTTTCCTTGGCGGGGCCCCGTTCACCTGGCGGTTCGATCCGCTCGATATCGCGCTCATGGTGTTTGCCGCGTCCGTTATGATGATCGGCGGCGTGCTCGATGCGGCGGTCGCCTCGCTCAAAGCCGAGAACGATCAGATCGTCTGATGCGTATTGTCGTCACCCTCGACGTCATGCTGGCGCGCCGCAAGATGAAGGCGAAGGATCTCGCCGAGCGCGTCGGCATCACGGAAGCGAACCTGTCGTTATTGCGCACAGGCAAGGTGAAGGGCGTGCGCTTCGAGACATTGGCGAAAATCTGCGACGTGCTGCAATGCAAGCCGGCGGATTTGCTGGATATCGAAGAGGGCGACCCGGTCGATGAGGCATCAGGCTAGGCGAGCAGCAGCCAACAATAGCCGATATAGTGCAGCAGCAGAAAGCCGCCCTCGGCGCGGCTGACGCGACCGCCAGTATTTGCGTGTAACAGCACCAGAAGGCTCGCGACGTAGAGCGCGGCCCAATCACGCGCGAGCAAGTCTACCGGTACGGCGATGGGCTGAATAAGTGCGGTCATGCCGATGATGCCGAGTATGTTGTAAATGTTTGAGCCGATGATGCCGCCGAAGGCGACATCGGAGCGTCCCTTCAGGGCTGCTGCAGCCGACGCCACAAGCTCGGGGAGAGAGGTGCCCAACGCCACGATCGTGAGGCCGATGACGGTTTCCGATATGCCGGCGGCGCGCGCGACGGACTGCGCGCTGCCAACCAGAAGATCGGCGCCGAACACCAGCATAACGAGGCCGGCGATGGCGAAGGCCGCCGATTGCCAGAGCGGCGATGGCGCCGGCTCCTGCGCTTGCTTTTCAACTTCGTGCATGGTGGCCGCGCCGCGCCGTTCCATCATGTAGGCGAGGATCACGTAGGCCAGCAGAGCTGCGAGGAAGGCGATGGCCGTGAAGCGCGATATTTCGTCGAACACCACGCACACGGCGATGAACGCTGCCGTTGCAGCTAACATGACCCAGCCGTCGCGCTGCAGCGCCTTTGTATCCACAGGAATAGGTTTGATGATGGCGACGAGGGCAAAGATCAGCAGGACGTTGGAGATGTTGGAGCCAACGACATTGCCGATTGCGATGCCGGGCGAACCGGCGAGTGCGGCGCTGATGCTTGCGGCCAGTTCGGGTGAGGACGTGCCAAAGCCGACCAGGGTGAGGCCGATCATGAGTTCGGAAACACCGAACTTGCGCGCCACGCCGACGGCTCCGCGCACGACGAATTCGCCGCCGACGGCAAGCAACGCCAAGCCCGCCGTGAGCGAGGCCGCAACGACAACCCAACCCTCCAAGTCCGCCCCCTGGTCTAAGTGCGTTTCCCGATCCGGTACGGCTTAGCCGGCAAATAGGATTGCCGCCTGGATCAAATAGACCGCCCCGATCGCTGTCACGAGCCACTTTGTCCACTTCAGAAAGTTCACGTCGCTCATGCGGTCGAGCACCTTGCCGCCGAGCCAGGCGCCGATCATCGCCAGCGGCGCCGCGATGGCAAAGAACCACCAGGCCGGCATGCCGGTGTTGGCCATGCCAAGCAAAGGCGCGCCGTAGAAGACCATCTTCACCGTGTGGCTGAAGGCTTGCGTCGCGGCTTTTGTGGCGACGATTTGGTGGCGCGTCAGCGCTGTGCGCACGAAGAAGACGTCGAGCAGCGGGCCGGATACTCCGGCGATCACGTTAAGCCCCGTCACGGTGAGGCCGCAGGCGATTGCGTGCGAAGGCTTAGCGGCGTCGAGATTGAAGCGGCCTTTGGGTATCCAGGCGAGGCCGGGCACGAGGCCGAGCAACAGAAACACCCAGGCTTTCGTTGGCTCGTACGTCACTAGCGCCAGGATGGCGGCGGCGATCGCGGAGCCCGCGCCATACATGACGATGATGCGCCAGTTGATGTGCTGGCGGTGCAGCACGGCGCGCCAACCGTTGGAGACGAACTGCACCGCGCCGTGCGTCACCATGGCGGCGGAGACCGGTATGGCGAGCGTCAGCGCGCCCATCAGCATAAGGCCGCCGGCCATGCCGAAGACGCCGGAAATGGTCGCCGTCACCAGGACGACGAGAAGAAGCATGAAAGATAATGCGAGCGATGACACGCGCGCCTCCTCTGTTGAGTGGGAGAGCGGCGCGGCGGGGAGCGCCCCGATAGCCGCAAAGGCGGCGCTCGCGTCAGGGATGTTTTAGGCGCGTTTGTGTGGGGTTTGCAATGCGTGGGGCTGTGCATCCGACAAGCTGAGCATCCCTTCTCCTGGTTAAGGAGAAGGTGGCCCGAAGGGCCGGATGAGGTTTGCCGGCGACTGCCGAACGTGGCTTTATCTGGCCTCAGTCTGAAAACAGGCAGCGTCGTTTAGTGATAGAGTGGCGGCATGAGCGCTGACAACAAACTTCCTGTGCGCGTGAGTGAGGCAGAATCCCTTCTTCTCAGCACAATGGCGAGTATGCCGCTCTCGCTTGTTAAGTCACTCAGCGCCGCTCCACCGCGCCGTGAACTGTTGCTCTCGCTTGATGAAATCGACGACTTGGTCGAGCGTCTACGTGACGAGGTCGTGTTCTCAGGCTTCGACGCGAAATACGCACTGAACGAGCGCGGTCGCATTCTTGAAGGACTGGCCGACAGGCTATTCTCTCGATTCCTGACGCCCGGTCCAGACCGAGACTAAGGTTGGCCTCTGCGGAAAAGCGGATTCACTCGGCCTCAAAGACGCGGCCCTGCTTGCGCCTTTTTTCTACATGTTCCGGCAAACCTCATCCGGCCGCTGCGCGGCCACCTTCTCCTTAACCAGGAGAAGGGACGCGGTGTTTGCTTGTGGCGAGTGAGCGCTTATCCCGCGACCCGCGCTTCCAGCCCAGCCTTAACCGCCGGCCATTCCTCGCGGATCACGGAGAACCACGCCGTATCGCGCAACGTGCCATCGGCGCGGCGCATGTGTTTGCGGTGGAGGCCTTCGAATTGCGCGCCCATCTTCAGCATGGCGGCGCGCGATTGGGCGTTGAGCGCGTCGGTCTTGAGTTCGACGCGTTCGGCGCCTTGGTCGAACGCATTGCCGATCAGCAAGAGCTTGCAACTCGGGTTCACGAACGTGCCTTGCGCCGCGCGCGCGTACCAAGTGGAGCCGATCTCGACGCCGGCGTCGCGCGGGCGGATGTCGAGGTAGCAGGTTTGGCCGACAATGCGATCGTCTGCAAACACAGCATGCGGGATCGAGCGGCCGGCGGCTTGGTCGGCCCGAAGGAGATCGAACCAGGCGCCGTAGCCGAGTCGCTCGACCGGGAACGGCATGTGGCGGAATAGCTCAGGCTCGGCGGCGGCCAGCGCGCTCAGCGGCTCGCGGTGGCGCGCCTCGAATGGCGCCAGCCGCACGCGTCCAAGCGTGAGTATCGTTGCGGCAAGGTCCATCGTGCGCATTGCCCCCGGTTCGCCCCGGCTTTAGCGTGCCGCCAAACACGCCGCTAGCGCCCTGGGAGGACGCCCATGAATTTCGACCATTCCGCAAACGCTCAAAACTGGATCAACAAGATCCAGGGCTTCATGGACGAGCACGTCTATCCAGCTGTGCCGACTTACGAGGCGCAGCAGAAGGAAGGCTCGCGCTGGAAAGTGCTGCCGGTGGTCGAGGAGCTGAAGGCGAAGGCCAAGGCGCAGGGCCTGTGGAATATGTTCATGCCGCCAAGCGCCGGCGCGCCGCACGTGGACGATACGTTCGAGTTCGAAGGGCCGCGGCTCACCAATCTCGAATACGCGCCGTTGGCCGAACTCATGGGCCGCGTCGCGTTTGGCTCTGAAGTGTTCAATTGCTCGGCGCCTGACACTGGCAACATGGAAGTGTTCGAGCGCTACGGCACGCGTGCGCAAAAGGATAAGTGGCTGAAGCCGCTGATGAACGGCGAAATCCGCTCGGCGTTCTTAATGACGGAGCCGGCGGTGGCCTCGTCGGATGCGACCAACATTCAATGCGAGATCAAGCGCGACGGCGATGAGTACGTGATCAACGGCCGCAAATGGTGGTCGTCCGGCGCCGGCGATCCGCGTTGCAAGGTCGCCATCCTGATGGGCAAGACCAATCCGGATAATCCCAAGCACAGCCAGCAGAGCCAAATCCTGGTGCCACTTGACGCCAAGGGCATCACCATCCACCGCGCGCTGACCGTGTTCGGGTATGACGACGCGCCGCACGGGCACATGGAAATCGAGCTGAAGAACGTGCGCGTACCGGTGGAAAACCTGCTGCTCGGCGAAGGCCGCGGCTTTGAGATCGCACAAGGGCGCTTGGGCCCAGGCCGTATCCACCATTGCATGCGCACGATCGGCGCGGCGGAAGCAGCGCTGGAGGCTCTGTGCAAGCGCATCACCTCGCGCGTGGCGTTCGGCAAAACCATCGCCGAGCATAGCGTCTGGGAAGAGCGGATCGCCGAAGCACGCATCAACATCGAGATGACGCGGCTCTTGTGCCTCAAGGCCGCCGACATGATGGACCGCGTCGGCAACAAGGTCGCTAAGAACGAAATCGCGATGATCAAGGTCGCGGCGCCGAAAATGGCGCTGAAGATCATCGACGACGCGATCCAGGCGCACGGCGGCGCCGGCGTCTGCCAGGATTTCGGCTTGGCCAAAAGCTATGCCGGCATTCGCACGCTGCGCCTGGCCGACGGCCCGGACGAAGTGCACGCGCGCACGATCGCGCTGAACGAGTTGGCCAAGTACGGCTGGACCGGCAAGCGCCGGAAGGACGAAGGCGAGAGCCTGCCCGGCATGCGCTGATATGATCTTTGCGTGGGTGTTGAATGCGCTGGGCCTCGGCTTCGGCGTGATCCTGGGCGTGCGCGCGCTCATCGATCCGCGCTGGGCCGCAAAGCTCGTGCGCTTGAAGGAAGACGAGCAAGGCGGCGGCTTCGCCGAATTTCGCGCGACCTATGGCGGCCTGTTCGCGGCGTCGCATGGCGTCGCGTTGCTGCTGACGCTCGGTTGGCTTGGGCAGGGCGAATACATGATCGGCGTCGCCGCGATTGGCGCGGCTGCGGTGCTGGCGGCGGCATGGGGCGGCACGGCTGTCGGACGGGTGGTGTCGATGTGGCGCGATGGGACTGACACCAAATTCAATCGACTATCGGTGGGCGTTGAAGTCGCCGTCGCGTTCTGCATCGCGGCGCCGTGGCTGGCGTGGCTGCTGTTTCCGCCCGCCTAGCGCGTCACTTGCCGAGAAACACCACCGCCGCGCCGCCGGCGATGAGGGCAAAGCCCACGAAGTGATTCCAGCTCAGCTGCTCCTGCAAGAACAGCGTCGAGAAGGCGATGAACACTACGAGCGTGATGACTTCCTGCATCGTCTTCAGTTCAGCCGTTGAATAGACGGCGTGGCCGATGCGGTTCGCCGGCACGGCCAAGCAATACTCGATAAACGCGATGCCCCAGGCCGCCACGATCGCGATCAGCAGCGGCGTCGATTTGAACTTCAGGTGCCCGTACCAGGCGAAGGTCATGAAGATGTTCGACGCGATCAGCAGCAGGATCGGGGCGACATGCGGCGAGGTGAGGAAAGATGGCATGCGGGGCTCCGGTTGGATTCGGATATCTTATTGCTAGATCACCGCTCCGTCATTCCGGGGCTTCGCGCAGCGAAGAACCCGGAACCCAGGGGCCAACATTGCGCTGTTCGCCCCTGGGTTCCGGGCTCAATGCTTCGCATTGCCCCGGAATGACGAGCGTACTGGTGGCCTAAAGATCGTTGATGCTCATATCCGCGCGCCACGGCCAAGCGTTCAGCCGCAGGCCGCACGTCGCCGGATCCAACGTGTCGCGATTGACGATGACGGTGTTGGTCGGCGTTTCCTCGATGCGCACTTCGGTGACGGCGAAGGGCAGTCTGTCGTCGGCGATGAAGGCCGAGAGCTTGAGGAAGAAGCAGGCGGCGAGCGCTTCGGTGGTGGGGTCGCCTTGGAAGGTCATGATCTGCGAGAGCCGCGCCGGCTCGTGCTCGCGGAAATAGACGAGCAGCGGATCAGCTTCGCCGAGGTGCAGCGCATGATCGACGTGGCCGTCGATCCAGTTATGCCAGCGCCGCTTCACCAGTTCGAACGGCGCAGTGGAGTTCGTATCGCTGAACGCGAACTTCGCATGCGGGGCGAGCCGCACGGTGACGAATTCGTTGTGTCCGTGCGGGATCGCGCACTTGGGGGATTTGGTCGCCAACAGGCGATGCGCCATCGCGTAGCGACGGGTAAATTCTAGAATAGCCATAACTCGTCCTCGGCACTCCCGCAGCACAGACGGGCGCCGGTTGGCTGCTTAGGCGCGCCGGGCGCGCCGCGCAATCATTCGTCCCAGACAGGCTCGCCGAGATTGACGTTCTCCGGCGGCGTAAACGCGCCAACAGCGCCCCCGATGATGGCGCCCGGAATGGCGCCGACGCCGCCGGCCACAAGGCCGACGCCGCCACCTATGGCCGCGCCCGAGGCGATGCGATCGCCCATCGCCGTGCCGCAACCGGCCAGCGCTAAGGTCGCCGCCGCAAGGATTAGGGTCTTGTTCATGGCCTACTCCATCAAAATCGAGCGCCGCCGTGTTCGGGCGACGCTCAGCTTCGCTCTAATATTGTCAGCGTCCGAGCGCTATTCCAGGCGCCGATCACGCGAGCTAAATGTGGCTAAATCGGGTTGACTGGCTTGGTTCCGGCTCAGAACCAGCGCCGCCATTTAGCGATGCAGAACAAAACCGCCGGCGCCGCAAACATCAGCGCAAAGCCGACCCACGGCCCCCAATCGGTGCGGAACCAGGTCATTCCATCGAAATTCATGCCGAAGATCGAAGCGATCAAAGTCGGCGGCACGAACGCGATGGTGGCGAGCGAGAGCGCTTTCAGCACGTTGGTTTGCGCGGCGTTGATGAGGCCCAGCACCGCGTCCTGCAAATAGGAGAGGCGCGGCTGCATGTTCTCGGCGATGCGTTCCAGCTCGCCGACATCGCGCGCTAAAGCCGAGACGCGCGGCACGTCGAGCCCGTATTTGCCTTTGCTTGCGCGGGCGTAAACAAGCAGGCGCTGCAGGCTAGAGAGTGAATCGTGCGCCAGCGCCGCCAGCGCGCCGATGCGGCCGAGACTGCGCAGCGCGCTGCGCAAATCGATGTTGTCGGCGGCGTCGAACACCTCTTGCGACAGCGTGTTGGCGTCGCGCGTCGCTTCCGCCAGTACGTCGGCCAACCGTTCGGCCGCGCCCTCGACCAGCGCTAGCAGCACATCCGCGCCGGTTTGAGCGGATCCCAAGCGCGCCGAGGCGCGGCCTTGGCCGATCTCGAAAGCGCGCGGGCGTACTTGGCGGACGGTGACGAGTTGGTTCTTGGTAAGAATGAACGTCACTGCGCCGACGACGAACTTGCCTTCGTCACGCCGTCCAAGCAGCGTCGCCGTGAGGTGCAGCGCATCGCCTTCTTCATAGTAGCGCGCCGATTCTTCGAACGCGGCGCGCTCGTCCGGTGTCGGCACGTCGATGCCGAGCGTCGCCTCGACCTCGGCCTCTTCGGCCTCGCTCGGGCATTCCAGATCATACCAAAGCGCGTTGGGATCGCCACACTCGGCATCGACCCCGCCGCGCGCGACCACGCGTAACATGGCCGCTGCTTAGCGCGGTTCGGGTGAGCCGGGAAGCGCGCGATCTCAGTCGTTCTTGAACGCCGTACCCCGCGCCATCACGAAGGGCACGGTCATGAGTGTCGCCACGTCCTGCGTCGGGTCGCCATCGACCGCGATGATATCGGCGGCGTAACCAGCGGCGATGCGGCCGGTGATGTCGCCGAGTTGCAAGTGGTCGGCGGCATTGACGGTGGCCATTTGCAGCGTCTGCAGCGGCGTGAAGCCAGCCTCGACCAGAAGCTGGAATTCGCGCGCGTTCATGCCGTGCGGCGAAACGCCGGTGTCGGTGCCGTAGGCGATGCGGACGCGGTTTTGGCGCGCGAAGCGGCCCATGTTGGCCATATCGACGCTGACCCGGCGGGCCTTGTCGGTTTGCGCCGGCGTCAGCACGCCGCCTTGTTCGGCCAATTGACCCACCCACCAGCCGGCCAGCAGCGTCGGCACCAGGTAGCGATCGCTCTGGCGCAACAGGCGTACCGAGTCGGCGTCGAGATAACTGCCGTGTTCGATTGAATCGACGCCGGCGCGCAGTGCGGCGTTGATGCCGTCGACGCCGTGCGCGTGCGCGGTGACGCGGCGGCCCATGGCGTGAGCGGCCTCCACGATGGCGGCGTACTCGGCGTCGCTGAATTGTTGGCCGACGCCGGCCGCGGTGTTGGACAGAACCCCGCCAGTGGCGGTGATCTTGATGACATCGGCGCCGGCCTGGATTTGGCGGCGCGTGTTGCGGCGGCATTCGTCGGCGCCCGAGCAGGCGTTAGGATTGCGCAGCACGTAATTGATCTCGGGCGCAAAGCCGTTGGAATCGGCGTGACCGCCGTGCGGAGTCACTGCAGCGCCGGAGGCGATGATGCGCGGGCCGGGCACGCGGTTCTCACGGATGGCGCGGCGCAGGGCGAAGATCGCGTCGTTTGCGGCGCCGAGATCGGCGACGGTTGTGAAGCCCGCGTTCAAAGTCTTGCGCGCGTTCTCGGCCCCGCGCAGAGCGGCGTCGGAGGCAGTGAGCTGCACTTCTTCAAGCAATTGATTGGGGCCGAGTTCGCCGGTGAGGTGGACGTGGCTGTCGATCAGGCCGGGCAGCACGAAGCGCGCGCGCTGATCAATGATCTCGGCTCCGGCGGGTGTGACGTAGCCGGCTTCGACGCCAATGACGCGGCCATCGGCGCCGACGAGGATCGATTGCTCCGTCAGCACGCGGCCGTTGGAAGCGTCGGCAAGCAGGCGGCCGGCGTGGATGACCGTTGCGACCTGAGCGTCCTGTGCGAAGCTTGAGCCCGCCAGCAGCGCCATGGCGCATATCGCGCCGGTCAAAACTTTCACGCGTTGCAGCATGTGATGTCCCCCGTTTGGCCTTTGATCCTGCCGCGTGGGGGCCCCGTCAACTGCTTACGCGTGCAGGGCAGCGATCACAGTTACGCCTCAGCCGAGCGTGGTCGCCACGAAGATGATGAAGCCGACGATGACGGCGACCGCGATGCCCACGGCTATCGCGGGTCCGCGGTCGCCCGCTTGCATCACCGGCTTCTGCTCCGGCACGCGGGCGCCGGCACAGAGCATGGATTGGTACATCGTCTCCTGCGAAGCGTAGACGCGGTTGGCGCCCAGCCAGCCGATGAAGGCAAACGCCGGCACGGAGAGAATCACGACGTTGAAAAACGGCGCGTCGGCGCCGGCGAGCGCCAACGCGAACACGAGGCCGCCAATCGCGCCGATAAGTGCGCCCCGCAACGCCACCGCCATCTGGCCGCGCTTGCGCCGCTGCGACCAGACCCAAAGGAAAAGATCGCGCTGCCGTTCGTTCACTTCAGGCCCGCGCGCTGCGCATACATGAACGAGGCCGCGGCGAGTGGCCGAATGCGGGCGATCATCTGCGTGGCGTGCGCGCTAGCCGCGGTGCCGTCGCGGACGCGGCCGGCGATGCCTTGCAGAATGCAGGCGAGGCGGAAGGCGTTGTAGGAGAAATACCAGTCGAGCGAGGCGATGCCGTCGCGGCCCGTCTGCGCGCAATAGAGCTGCACGGCGTCTTCCAGCGTCGGCACGCCGATGGCTTCGAGATCGAGCCCGCCAAGTCCGGCGCGGCCATCGTGCGGCATCGCCCAGTTCATCAGATAGTACGTGAAATCGCCGAGCGGATCGCCGAGCGTCGATAGCTCCCAATCCAGCACGGCGATCACGCGCGGCTCGCTTTCGTGCAGGATCAGATTGTCGAGACGGTAGTCGCCGTGGACGATGCTGGTGCGCTCACCCGCCGGGATGGTCTGCGGCAGCCATTCGAGCAGCCGGTTCATTTCGTCGATGTTTTCGGTCTCGCTCAGCTTGTATTGCTTCGACCATCGGTCGATCTGGCGCGCGAAATAATTACCGGGTTTGCCGTATTCACCTAGTCCGATAGCTTGGTAGTCGGTGTTGTGCAGCTGCGCCAACGTCGCGATCTTGTTTTCATATACGCGGTGACGATCGGCTTTCTCAAGCTCCGGCAACGCGCCGTTCCAGAGAATGCGGCCCTCGACGTTCTCCATTACATAAAACATCGCGCCGAGAATGCTGTCGTCGGTGCAGAGCGCATACGGGCGCGCGACGGGAAAGCCGGTGGGGTACAACGCCGAGATGACGCGAAACTCGCGGTCGACCGCGTGCGCGGAAGGCAGCAATTTGCCGCCTGGTTTTTTGCGCAGCACGTATTTCCGCGTCGGCGTGGCCAGCTGGTAGGTCGGGTTCGATTGGCCGCCCTTGAACTGATTGATCGTCAGCGGCCCCGCATAATCCTCGACGTTGGCCTTGAGCCACGCTTCGAGCGCCGCTTCATCCAAGCGATGGCGCTCTTCGACGGGCTTTACGCCTTTGAACTGCGCGTGGGGGTCTTCGATCTCAGTCATCGCATTTCCAAAGTGTTCGTCATTCCGGACGCGCGGAGCGCGATCCGGAACCCAGGGGCAAACAGCTCTGTGTTGGCTACTGGGTTCCGGGTTCAATGCTTCGCATTGCCCCGGAATGACGACAAGGGGAAGCGCGGCGTTCGCTAGCTGCTAAGCGCCCGCCAGGCGATGTCGCGGCGGCAGAAGCCGCCGGGCCAGTCGATGCGGGCGACGGCGGCGTAGGCGCTGGCGACGGCGTCTTTGAGGGTATCGCCGGTGGCGGTGACGTTGAGTACGCGGCCGCCAGCAGCGCGCAGATTGCCGTCCTCGTCCTCGCGCGTGCCGGCGTGGAAGATGACGACGTTAGGCACGGCGCCCGCTTCGCGCAGGCCGCGGATGACCGAGCCGGTGAGCGGCTCATCGGGATAGCCCTGCGCGGCATAGACGACGGTGACGGCGGGCCGCGCGTCCCACTCAAGCGCCGGCGCCGATGCAAGCTCGCCCTTCGCCGCTGCCAGCAATACAGGCGCAAGATCGCTGGTCAGCCGTCGCATCAGGGTTTGGCATTCGGGGTCGCCGAAGCGGACATTGAACTCGATTAGCTTTGGCCCTTCCGGCGTGATCATCAGCCCGGCGAAGAGCACGCCGATGAAGGGGCGGCCTTCTTCCTTCATCCCGCGCAAGGTCGGCAGGATGATTTGCTCCATGGTTTGATCGCGCACTTGGTCGGTGAACACCGGCGCCGGCGAGTAGGCGCCCATGCCGCCGGTGTTGGGACCTTTGTCGCCATCATAAGCGCGCTTGTGATCTTGCGCGGCGACGAGCGGAATCGCGGTCTCGCCATCGCAGAGCGCAAAGAAGCTGGCTTCTTCGCCCGGCAGAAAATCTTCGATGACGATACGTTGGCCGGCGGTGCCGAATTTGCGCAGGAAGAGAATTTCATCGATCGCCGCATCGGCTTCGCGGCGTGTTTCGGCGATGACGACGCCTTTGCCGGCGGCGAGCCCGTCGGCCTTGATCACGAACGGCGGCTCGCGGTCGCCGAGATAAGCTTTGGCGCGGATGGCGTCGTCGAAGACTTTGTAGCCGGCGGTGGGGATGGCGTGGCGACCGCAGAAATCCTTCATGAAGGCTTTCGAGGATTCCAGCTCCGCCGCCGCCTGCGTCGGCCCAAAGCACGGCACGCCGACTTGCGCGAGACTATCGGCCAAACCCGCCGCCGCCGCGACCTCAGGCCCGATGACGACAAGGCCGACCTGTTCGCGCATGGCGAAGGCGGCCAGTTCGCTGGCGTCATCCACCTTTATCGCGATCGTGCGACCGAGTTCCGCCAAGCCCGGATTGCCGGGGGCGGAGATCAGTTCCGAAACGAGCGGGCTCTGCTTCAGCTTCCAGCCCAAAGCGTGCTCACGCCCGCCAGACCCAACGATCAGAATCTTCATAACGTTGGATTGGGACCGGACGTCGCGCCGGTCAAGCGCGCGGCGGCTAAGCCACGAAACGCATTACCCACGCCTGCAGCGCTTCCAGATACTTGCCCAGAAACTCAGCTGTCTTGGCGTCGGTCAGTTCGCCGGCCGCATCGAACTTTTCGTGGGCGCGGAAGACGAGGATTTCGGGCTGCGGCAGGCAGAACGAATTAGTGAACTCGAACGCTTGGCGGAGCTGGCTCTGACCGCGGGCGCTGCCGGTTTGGCCGGGCGAGGCGCCGATGATGCCGACGGGTTTGCCGCCGAGCGGGGCGGAGCGCGCGGGGCGCGAGGCCCAGTCGACGGCGTTCTTCATCACGCCGGGCACGCCATGATTATACTCCGGCGTCACGAACAGCACGCCGTCAGCGGCGCGGATCGCGTGCTTGAAGGCGGCCACGCCCGGCGGATCGCCGGCGGCTTCGACATCGCCATTGTAAAGCGGCACGTCGATCAGATCGAACGGTTCGATCGTCATGCCGCTTGGCGCTAGCTTCACCGCCGCGCGCAGCAAGGCGCGATTGAGTGAGCCTGCGCGCAGGCTGCCGGCGACGCCGAGGATTTTAACAGAACCCATGCCGCTTCTATGGACCGCCGGCGTCCCGCCGGCAAACACTGACGGCTAGCCTGTGACGATGCGATCGACGGCGGTTTGCACGATCGGGTGGTAGGTCGCGCGAGCGCTGGCGTAGGTGCGTCGCGCTATCCCTTGACCCCACGCGCCCTGATCCATCAGCGCGCGATAGAGCGGGCGGACGAACTTGCCGCGGCCTTGCTCGGACAGGAAGCTCTGCAGTGCGTCGCCGGCCGGCTCGTAGCCGTTCGGAATGGCGAGCGCGAACCAATCGAAGCGCACTTCCATGTTGCCGATTCCGTTGAGCGCGAAGGCGCGTTCGAGTTCGCTCAGACGTTCAGCCGAGAGCCGGCGCGGCATCGATTTGAGGTAGCGCTGGCGCTGCATCGTATTCCAGCTTTCCCACGGCGCGGCGGCTGGCGGCCCACCCGCCACGAAGGCTTCGACATATCCCGGGATTTCGCTGAAGCCGGAGGCCGAAGGCGCGACGGCGTTCGATGGAATACCGGGCTCGTAAGCCCATTGATCAAGTATCAATTGCGCTTCGAGCGCAGCATCGTCGCGGACGACGTGTTGTCGGAAATCGGCCAGGAAGGCTTGCGTCGTCATCGGCTGAAAGGCGTAGCGGTCGAAATACGAGCGCAGATAGCGATCAAGCCGATCGCGGCCGACGATACGCTCGATCGTGCGCAGGAAGAGTGCGCCTTTGTCATAGGTGATGGCGCTCGAATTTTCGTTAGCGTCGACTTCGCCGACCCAATGCAGACGCTGGCCGTCGGTGGAAACTGTCGTCAGCGCAGTTTGAATGTCCGTCCACGCCAGCGCTTCGGCCATGCGCGCGTGCTCGGCGCCAAACAGCGCCTCGCCGATCCGGCCCTCGATATAGGAGGTGAAGCCCTCATTCAGCCAGCCATCTGCCCACACCGCGTTGGTCACGAGGTTGCCTGACCAGGAGTGCGCCAGTTCATGTGCAACGAGCGAGACGAGCGAACGGTCACCCGCAAGAAACGTCGGCGTCAGAAATGTGAGGCGCGGGTTTTCCATGCCGCCGAACGGGAAGGACGGCGGCAGGATCAGCACGTCGTAACGGCCCCAGCGATAGGGGCCGTAGAGCGCCTCCGCCACATCCATCATGCGCTCCATGTCGGCGCATTCGTAAGCGCCGCGCTCGACCACGCTCGGCTCGGCCCACACGCCGGTGCGCGGGCCAACATCGCGATGCACCAGATCGCCGATGCCGATGGCGATCAGATAGGGCGGGATCGGTTGCGGCATGCGGAAGCGGAAGGCGCGCTGACCGGGGCCGGCAGGCTCGCCATTTGGCGTCAGCATTTCCGCGCTCATCACCGCTTTCAAGTCGTCCGGCACGACGATGCGCGCATCGTAGGTCTGGCGAATGCCAGGGCTGTCTTGCGTCGGGATCCAGGTGCGATTGAGGATTGCTTGGCCTTGGCTGAACAGGAAGCGCTTGTTGCTCGCGGTTTGCGCCGGCGCCAGCCATTGCAGCGCGCTCGCGTTCGGCGCGCTCTCGTAATCGATCTCGATCCGGCGCGCGCCGTTCAACTGGATGGTGAGTGCTGAACCAAGTTTTTCGTCGCGGCTGCCGAGTTCATATTGCGCTTCGCGTCCGCCCGCGCGCACGGCGCGGATGACGAGGCCATCGCTGTCGAGGACGATCTCGCGCGCGTCGTTGCGCGCCACGATGTCGAGTGTCGCCTTGCCGTGGAAGACCTTGCGGTCGAAGTCGGCGGTCAGGTCGAGCGAAACGTGGCGCACCCGCGCCTCATCCGGCTTGGCGTGACTGCTGGTGTCGAGCGGCAGCGGCGCCATCGGATCGGCGGCGCCGGTTGCAGTGTTCGTGGCGCACGCCGCAAGCAGTGGCGCGGCGATGGCGGATTGAAGCAAAGTACGGCGAAGCATGGCGTTTCCCCCGGGATTTTGGGGCCAAGAAGCGGAGTTCTTGGTCTTCGGCAAGAGCCTCGACCAGTGGGGCTCCATGTTCAACTTGCCGGTGAAAAAACGGTGTCCTATTCTGCCTAGGGGGTAGGGGCATGGCGCAGATTTTTGTCGGCTATAGGCGCATCGACGGCAGCACCGGCGAAACGCTGGTCGTCGCGCTGAGGCAGGAAGGGTTCTCAGTCTTCTGGGACCAAGATCTCTTAGCCGGAAAGCCTTGGCATCCCAAATTGGACGATGAGATTGCGGCGGCGAAGGCGGTTGTCGTCCTTTGGTCAAAACATATGACCCTGGACAGCCCTGTGCTGGAGGAAGCGCTTCAGGCGCACGCGGCGGGCAAACTCGTTCTTGCGATTATCGACGATGAAAAAGAGGTCAAAATACCAGCGCGTTTTGTAGAGGTCCAACGCGAGGATTTGTCGCCAGGGGAACGCAGCTACTATGCGCGCGCGCATGGAAATCGCAGCTGGGATAAGCATCCCACGTGGAAACGCTTTGTGAGCGCCATCGTCGCGCTGACGGGCCCTCCGGACGAAGAGTTGCGCCAGCGCGCTGCAATGCAGTTGGCAGAGGAGCTAGCGCTCAAGCAAAAACAGCAACGAACGATGCGGACCATCGCAACCACCGCGGCGTCGCTCGGGGCACTCGCCCTTGCCGGGTGGGGCGGATGGGAGATTTACAACTATTTGAATCGCGGACCTGACTATTACGAGGCTGGCGAGACAATCGCGAGCGAGTGCGTGGGCTGTCCTGAACTGGTGGTGTTGGAAGCGCCGTCTGCACAAGTCGGCGAGCCAAGCGCCCCCAATTTTGCGGTCGCGCGGTTTGAAGTAACCTTCGCAGAGTATGGCGCGTTCCTGCGAAGTAGCGGCCGCCCGCGAACCGCGCGATGCTATGTTGACGGCGATAACAATTATGGCCTCGAGCCCATCAATGCAGCCGATCTAGACTCCCTAGAGTTCGAACAAGACCCCGACGAGCCCGTCGTGTGCGTCACATGGGCCGACGCGCAAGCTTATATCGGCTGGCTGAATTCAAAGGGGGGAAGGCGGTATCGTTTGTTGAGTGAAGACGAGTGGGAGTACGCGGCCCGCGCGAACAACCCAAACGCAGACTACGCTAGTGAAGACATGTGCAGTCTGAACGGTGCCGATGGTTCATATATGGCGTCGCTGACCGAGCGCGCACAGCGCCCTAGTGACGCCGTCGCGTGTCTGGATGACGGCGCGGTCTATACAGTATCTGGTGCGGGACGCGCGGCGAATGCTTTTGGCCTCGTGAACATGATCGGGAATGTCGACGAGTGGGTGCAAGATTGTTACGTGGAAAACCCCATCACGATGGCGCCGCCTGAGACTTGCGAGCGACACGTTATACGCGGCGGATCGTGGCGCACAGGTATGCGGGGTTTGCGCTTCGCGGCGCGAACGCACGGTCACGATCTGAGAGGCGGAGCAGTGGTCCGCGCCGGCGATGAGGCGCTTCGCAGCGACGTAGGCTTCCGCGTGGCTACCTCCGATCTTCGCATAGATACCTCGCGGCCCCCGGAGTAATCAACATACGGGCGCGAGCGCCCGAGTCGCCCTATATAGAGCCCCATGACCGAGGCTGCGGCGGCGACTGCCCAATCCAATTTGCCGGAACTTAGCGTCAGCGAGCTGGCGCAGGCGGTGAAGCGGACGATGGAGACGAACTTTGACCGCGTCCGCGTGCGCGGCGAGCTCGGCCGCGTCATGATCGCCAAGTCCGGCCACCTCTATGTGGATTTGAAGGACGCCGACGCCAGCATTTCCACGGTGATGTGGAAAGCCAATGTCCAGCAGCTCAGCTTCAAACCCGAGGAGGGCCTTGAGGTCGTCGCCGAGGGGCGGCTCTCGACCTACCCCGGTCGTTCGCAATATCAGCTGATCTGCGACCGCATGGCGCCGGCCGGCGTCGGCGCGCTGCTGGCGCAGTTGGAGAAGTTGAAAGCAAAGCTGCAGGCCGAGGGCCTGTTCGCGCGCGAGCGCAAAAAGCCGATCCCGTATCTGCCGCGCGTGATCGGCGTGGTGACGTCGCCGACGGGCGCCGTCATCCGCGATATTCTGCATCGCCTCGGCGAGCGCTTTCCGCTCCGCGTGATCTTGTGGCCTGTGCTGGTGCAAGGGCCCGAAGCGGCCGGACAAGTGGCGCGCGCCATCAAGGGCTTCAACGCGCTGCAAGGCGCCGATCGCCCTGATGTGCTGATCGTCGCGCGGGGCGGCGGCTCGATCGAGGATTTGTGGGCGTTCAACGAGGAGATCGTCGTGCGCGCGGTCGCAGCGAGCGGCATTCCGCTGATCAGCGCCGTCGGCCACGAAACCGATACGACGCTGATCGATTACGCCTCCGATTTGCGCGCGCCGACGCCAACGGGCGCCGCCGAAAAAGCCGTGCCGGTGCGCGCCGAGTTGATAGAGCGCGTCACCAGCGCCGAGGGGCGCCTGAAGAACGGCTTGGTGCGCGGGCTTGAACGCCGCCGCACCGAATTGCGTGCCGCCGCTGGTAAGTTGCCGCGGCTGGAAACTCTCTTCCAAATTCCACAGCAGCGTTACGATCGCGCCGCCGAACGCCTGAATGCGGCGCTCGTCGCCAATACGCGCATGGCCCAATCGAAGCTCGACCGCATCGCCGCACGCTTGCGTCCCGAAGCTTTAAGCCAGGACATCACGCGGCGGCGGGACATGCTGACGCGCACCTCCGCGCGCTTGCAGCCAGCAATCGCGCGTGCGCTCGAAGCGCAGCGCAAGCATCTCGATGCGTCGGGACGCATTCTGGAAAGCCTCTCGCACAAGCGCGTGCTGGAGCGCGGCTTCGTCATGGTGCATCGCGAAGACGGCTCATTGGTCCGGGCCGGCAAAGATCTCTCTGCCGGGGACGTCGTCGAACTCACCTTCGCCGATGACAAGCAGAAAGCCGTGATCGACCCCGCCCGCGCCGGCGTGGAGCCCGAGCCGCCCAAGCCAAAACCAAAGCCCAAGCCTGGCATCGATCAAGGCTCGCTGTTCTGAGGCGTGAAGCTGGACAGCCCGTTGGGGTGACGTTCAGCGTTCGAGGGGATAAAAGACTCGCATGAACAAGCACGATCCGGGCGGCGGCGAGGCCAAGCTCCAGTATGGCGACAACGAGATCACCATCCTGAAGCAGGGTACGCACGTGCTTTGCGCGATTACTGGCGAGCGCATTCCGTTGGATGAGCTCCGCTATTGGAGCGTCGATCTGCAGGAGGCATATCGCGGCCCGGCCGAGGCGACGCAGCGTTGGAAGCAACTCGAGGCGGAGAAGCGCACATGAAGTGGCTGGCGGGGGCTCTGTTTTTTCTGACAGCCGCGTGCGCAGCGGCGGAAGCGCCGGCGCCTGCATCGCCGCCGCCTGAGGTGAGCGAGCCGCCGCAGGAGCAGGCAGCGCAACCGACCGGGCTCAATTGCGCCGGCGCGCTGACGCAAGGCGGCATCGCGCTCTGCCGCGCGACTCCTGGCGCGGAAATTCTGATCGCCGGCGAACCAGCTGGTCGCGCCGACGAAAATGGCTGGGCCGTGATCGGCTTCAACCGCGAGGCGCCGACGAGCGTGCGCGTTGAAGCGCGCGCTGCTGGTTCAATCGTGGGCCAAGACCTCGCCATCGCGCCGCGTCAGTTCGACGTGCAGCGCATCGATGGTCTGCCGCAGCAAACCGTAACGCCGACTGATCCCGCCGTGCTGGCGCGCATCCAGCGCGAAGCCGCGTTGAAGGCGCAGGGCTTTGCCAGCCAAGCGCCGATGGGCGGCTTTCTCGACGGCTTCATCATGCCGGTCGAGGGCGGGCGCGTGTCCGGCACATGGGGCAATCAGCGCATTCTGAACGGCACGCCGTCGACGCCGCATTTCGGTTACGACATCGCCGTGCCCACCGGCACGCCGATCCGCGCGCCAGCGAGCGGCGTCGTGACTTTGGCCGAGCCTGACATGCACTACGAAGGCGGTCTCGTGTTCATCGATCACGGCCAGGGCCTCATCACCATGTATCTGCACATGAGCCGCCTTGATGTGCGCGTCGGCGACGTTGTCAGCCAAGGCCAAGTGCTCGGCGCCGTCGGCTCCAGCGGCCGCGCCACCGGCCCGCATCTATGCTGGCGCATGCGCTGGCGCGAACGCCAACTCGATCCAAGCATCGCTGTGGCGGGTCTAGCGACGGCGCGGGCTGAGTTGATCGGCGGCCGCTAATCAACTCGCCGGCGCATAGTGCGCCACGAGGATCACCGTTGGTTCATCGCCTTCGTTGCGCCAGCCGTGGGCGGTTTGGGCGTCTTCGAAGGCGACGTCGCCGGCGCGGTAGGTGATCCGATCGAGGCACGAGTTGCGGATTTCGACGGCCTCGCCGGAGACGATGAGCGCCATGCCTTGCGTTGTTTCGTGCGTGTGCCACGCGATCACCGCGCCGGGCGCCAGTGTCAGCAAGCGCAAGCGTACGATGCGCGAGGCTTCGCCAGCCGCCGGCGTGATCGCGATGGTGCGCGCGGTGACGCCCTGCTGCGGGCCGAAGCCTTCGCTGCGCGCGCCGATCTGCGTGCGGCCCTCGGGGCAGGTGCGTGGATTGGCGCTCTGGATCGCCTCCAGCACCGGATCGGGCGTCGTGGTGACGTTGGCCTCAACCGAAACGCAGGCAGAAAGCAGCGCTGCAGCGCCAAGAATACTCCACCGCATTGGAACCTCCGTCGCCCAATCCACCAACAAACGCCCGCGGACGCCAGCGCGAACTAGCTCTCGTTCGCCTGGAATATCCGTTTGAGCGTGGCTTCCTGTCTTGTCGCCTCATACCAAAAAGCGGCAATTGCAATCAGGTAGAACGCCGCGATCATCGGCAACCCGAACCAAGCATTGCCGCCAATCGCAAATATCGCAGTGAACATGATCCCGAACCAGAACACGCCGAACACCATCACGAAGTACATTAGCCGCATCGTCACGATGATGCGCGTCAGCGCGCCGACGCTCTGCACGTCGCCGTCAATGACGGGAAGGAAAGCGTTATTGTAACCGATCACGCGGCGTACGTGGAAGCCGTCCTTGCCGACCGTTCCCTCGAAGCGAGCATCATTGGCGCTGCTGGGCCAGCGGAAAAAACGGAGCCAGTTTTCCGGCTCAACGCGCGATGCCATCGCCGCCAGCGCGTCGGCGCGCTTCATCGGCGATGTGATCTCGAACTGATGATACGGCAGCAGCTTCACATTACCCCCGCTTTCGCCCACGCTTCCTTCGGCCAGCGGCGGTGCGACCAGAACCATTGTCCAGGCGCTTCGCGGATGCGGGCTTCCATAAATTCGTTGATGCGCTTGACGCCGGCGTAGACGGTCGCCTCATCGTTGGGATTATCGTAATCCAGCGGGATCGGATCGTAGGCGCGGGCGACGAACTTGACGCCGCCGATGCGCCGGCCGGTGATTGGGATCAGCGGCACTTTGAACTTGAGCGCTAGCCGCGTCGGCCCGTCAGCAGTCATGCAGTCATACCCGAACAGCGGCACGGCGAGGCCCATATTGTATTTCTGGTCGATCATCAGCGCGACGCTGCGCTTCTTCATCAGCGAGCGCAGCAAACCCATGCCGCCTTCCTTGCCCTTCGCCGCCTGCAGCGTCAGGCCAAACTCGGCGCGCGTGTCGACGATGTATTTGTCGATGATCGGATTGTTGGCGGGGCGATAGGTGAAGTGGCATGTGGGGTCGGTCTGCGCCAGGCAAAGCGAAGTGACCTCCCAATCGGTGAAGTGCCCGCCGACAAATACCGCGCCCTTGCCAATCGTCGCCTCGACGATATCGCGGCCTTCGAACGCGAGTTCGCCGCTGCGATACTGCTCCAGGAATTTCCCCATGTGCGGAAACTCGCCGGTCATGCGGCCGAGCTCTTGAAACGATTCCTTGCGGATGCGGCGATGCCAAGCGTCGCTCTCTTCTGGAAAGCACATCTTGATGTTGCGTAGCGCCGTCTTCCACGCGCTCGAAATCGGCGCGACAGCCGGCACGATCGCGCCGCCCCAGCGCGACGCGCGTTCGAGGCCAAGCGCGCCGAGGCCGCCGACATAGATGTTCCACGCCAGCGCCTGGGCGCGAAAACCAAGATTGATCGGCTTCGACTTAGCCATGTGGCGGATTCATCCGCGATCGGATCGGCGCGAGCAAGTCATCAAGCGCTGCGTCCTCAGTGAAGCGCGCCACCACCGGCAGCACCGCAACACGCGCTCGCCATTCCGGCGAGAGCCGGGCGGCGTCCTTCTCCGTGGTGATCAACGTTGCCTCGCGTTCCTCGGCCATTTGCGCCAGCACGCCGAGATCGTCCTCGCTGTAGAAGTGATGGTCTCCGAATGGCACCGCTTCGGCCACCTTGGCGCCGAGCAACGCTAAGGTGTCGAAGAACTTCTCCGGTCGCGCCAAGCCGGCGAAGGCGATGAGCTTGGCGTCCGGCACGATGCCCGCCGGTTCGAGCCGTGCGTGCAGGATGGGTTTGCGGAAGCCGCTGAGCCAATCGTGCGGTTCCGTTTCCGGGCCGAGCAACACGATCGCATCGGCGCGGGCGAGGCCGTCGGAGAGTCGCTCGCGCAACGGGCCTGCCGGCAGGACTTGGCCGTTGCCAACTCCATATTCCGAATCGACGACGACGATGGAGAGGTCCTTGGCCAAGGTCGGGTTCTGGAAACCGTCGTCCATGATGATGGCGCGGGCGCCGGCTTGCGCGGCGGCGGTGGCGCCGGCGAAGCGGTCGCGGGCGATCCAGGCGCCGCCGTCGCGCGCGTGCAACAATGGCTCATCGCCGACTTCGCGCACGTCCATGTCAGGGGTGACGCGCAGCGGCCCCTCGATGCGGCCGCCATAGCCGCGCGATAATGTGTGCGCGCTGGGGCCGAGCTTGGCGCGGAGCGCGCGCGAGACCGGTGTTTTGCCGGCGCCGCCGACGGTGAAATTGCCGACGCAGATCACCGGCACAGGCGCGTTGCGCGGCGTTGTCGTGTGCTGCCGCTGCGCCGCGGCGAAGGCGTAGAGCCAGGAGACGGGCGTCAGCACCGCGCGCAGCGTCAGCGCCGCATCGCGTCCGCTCGCGTCGGCGCGCCAGAACTCAGGCGGACGCATTGGCGGGGCTCGTCGTGCTTTGCCGCGTGGGCGCGAGCGCCAGCACTTGCGTCACCGTGGCTTCGAATGCGCCGTCGCCTTCGCTCACCGCGGCGCGGGCGGCGGCGAGTTGGCGGTCGCGCGCCGCTGCATCGCGCCACAGCGTCGAGACCGCTTCGGCAATAGCGTGTGCGTCAGAAGTGATCAGCGCGCCTTTGGCGGCAAGGATCGCGTCGAACACGTCTTGGAAGCTTTCAAAGTGCGGGCCGGTGAGAATGGCGGCGTCAAGTTTGGCGGGCTCGATCGGGTTATGGCCCTGGAGATGGGGCGAGAGGCTGCCGGCGACAAGCGCAACCGGGGCGCGGTCGTAGAAGAGGCCAAGCTCGCCCAGCGTGTCGGCGACATAAACCGAGGCGTTGTCCACCGGCTCAAACCGCGACCGCCGCGGCGCGCCGCCGGCCAAAGCGGCGATGGCTTCCCCGCGTTCGGGATGACGCGGCACGATGATGAGCAACGCATCTGGCGTCTCGGTGCGTAACTGCGCATGCGCCGCCAGTGCGATTTCGTCTTCGCCCGCATGCGTGGAAGCTGCGAGCCAAACGGTGCGCCCTGCGGTTTCCGCCGCCAATGTCGCACGCGCGCCCGCATCGACGGGCGGCGCCGGCGCGGCGAGCTTCAAATTGCCGAGCGTCGGCACGTTTGCGCCGCGTACTGCGCTCAGCGCTTCCGCCGTCCGCGCATCTGCGGCGGCGACGAACGCGAATGCTTTCAGAAGCCGCGCGCCTGCCGTGCTCCAGCGCTGCCAGCGCGCCAGCGATTTGCGGCTCATGCGGGCGTTGATCAGCGCCATCGGCACGCCGCGCGCCTCAGCCGCGAGGATGAGGTTCGGCCAAAGCTCGCTTTCGATAAAGACGCCGACATCCGGGCGCCAATGATCGAGGAAGCGCCGCACCACGCCGGCGCTATCGAGCGGCGCGTAGATGTGTGTCGTGCGCGTCGGCGTCCGCTGCGCGATCAGGGCCGCCGATGTGCGCGTGCCGCTGCTGATCAGAAACGAGAGTGCGGGATCGCGCGCCGAGAGCGCTTCGATCAAACCCATCGCAACGCCGCTTTCGCCGACGCTGGCCGCGTGCAGCCAGATCAGCGTACCGGCGGGGCGCGCTTGCGTGTAGCGCCCATAGCGTTCGCCCAAACGCGCGCGATCTTCCTTGCCCTCCCGCGCGCGCGCGCCGAGCCACAAGCCCGCAAACGGGGCGAGCAGCGTCGTCGCGACGCGGTAGAGTGCAAGGGCAGGCGAGAAGCTCACGTCGCTGCGGGCTCAGGATCGGCTGAGGCGTCCGTGGCCAAGAGTGGCGCAGGTTCGATTGGCGTGACGCCAGCGATGCGATCGGCTTCCAGCGCGATGCGGTTCATTTCGATTTCCAGTCGCAAGCGTACCGCTTCAATCTCTTCGTCGCTGGCCTCCATTGCCGGCGGATCGATCGGATCGCTCCACACCAGCGCACCGCGTCCGAAGGGCAGCGGCAGGATGAAATGGTCCCAGCTCTTGTCGAAGACGATGCGGTTCGAGGTCGACCAGGTGATCGCGATCAACGGCGCGCCGGCGAGCTTGGCAAGCTGGATCGGCCCGCGCTTAACCCGCATGCGCGGGCCGCTTGGGCCGTCCGGGGTCATGCAGATGACGCCGCCGTTTTCGATGTGGCGGGCCATGGCGCGCATGGCTTCGACGCCGCCTTTGCGTTTGTCGCCCTTGGCCGCCGAGCCGCGGACGGCGTCGGCGCCAACGGTGAGCGCCGTATGAGCGACGATGCCGCCCTCGCGGGACTGCGAAATCAGCATCTTCGCCTTTGGTATGCCGGGACCGAACGCCCACATCTTATGCACAAGCGAAAACCGCCCGTGCCAGATACAGCCTACCAGCTTGCCGCCGTCCGAGTTCCAGAACGGCTCGATGGCGGCGCGATTGACCGGGGTCCAGCGCGTCGTCGCGCCGACCAGCAGCATATAGCCCCCGATGGCCCGCCCGATCAGCATTTGGACGATAGAATTGCCGAGGAGTTTCTTGGACATGGGCTCGCTGGCGCGCCGGCTTCCGACTTGGCGCTGGCGCCCTTATACGGGGGCCGCCCGGCCCCGCGCCAGCAGACGTTTGACAGGCAGATGACGCAGACCGAGGACAAACCGAAACGTTTCGATCTCGCTACGCCAGATGGGCGGCGGCGGGCGCGGTCTGACCTGATCTGGGCGGACCATGGGTTCCTGCGCGCGCGGTTCTCCAATTTTCACTGGATCGAGCCCGGCCAGATGGCGCGGGCCAACCAGCCGTCGCCGCAGGCGGTGGCGCGCTATGCGGCGCTGGGGTTCAAGACCATCCTCAACCTGCGCGGGCCGTCCGACACCGGTTATTACGCGCTCGAGCGCGAAGCGTGCGAGCGTCACGGCCTGACGATGATCGATGCGCGCATGCATTCGCGCGAGCCGCCGAGCGTTGAGCAAATTCGGCAAGCCAAGCGCCTGTTCGAGACGATCGAGTATCCGGCGCTGATGCATTGCAAGTCCGGCGCGGATCGCGCCGGCGTGATGGCGGTGCTCTATAAGCACTTCAAGATGGGCGTGCCAATCGCGGAGGCGGTCGAGCAATTGTCGCTGAAATACCTGCACGTGAAGCAGGGCAAGACTGGCATGATTGACTTTTTCTTCGCCACCTATCTCGCCGAAACAGCCGAGACCGGCAAAAGCTTCATCGATTGGGTAGAGCAGGATTACGACAAGCCTAAGGTCAAAGCCGCCTTCATGGGCGAGTGGTGGGCCAATATCCTGGTCGATAAAATACTGCGCCGCGAATGAGAGACGGCGGCGCTCTAGGCGCCGCCGTTATGCACTCACTTATAGGTCGGGCTCGGTTTCACTTCGTAGTAGGGCGCCGCGTTCGGATCCCAAGAGCTGTCGATCACGACTTCCGGCATGTACCCATAATAGCTGTAGAGCAGGTTCGGGTGGCCGACTTCCTGAACCGAGTACTCCACCGTTTCGACTTGGCAGCTGCGTACGCTTTGCGTTTCGCTGATCGGCCGGGGGCCAGCGCGATCGCCGCAGACAACGTCGGACGCTTGTTCGATGCGGCGGAGCAGCGTGTCGGCGCCGGCGCGTGAGTTGAGGTTGAGGTCGCCATAGAAAACAACGCGCTCATCCGGCTGCGATTGCGCGACGGCTGGCGCAGCGGTGGCGAACAGCAGCGCTGGAACACAGACGAGCGATAGAAGCTTGCGTGGCATTGATGGAATCTCCTTCGTTGCCCCGCCCGTCTGACCGCTTCAACGGATCAAGCCGCTTCGCGTTCCGTCACACGGCCGTGTCTGCGAATTGCAGGCGGCTTAAACGCGCGTAGAGCCCGCCTTTGGCCACAAGTTCCTCGTGGCGCCCGACTTCAACGATGCGTCCGTTTTCCAACGCGAGGATGCGGTCAGCATCGCGCACCGTTGCGAGGCGGTGCGCGATGACGAGCACGGTGCGGCCTTTCGAGAGACGCTTCAGCGCATCCTGCACGCGCGCTTCGCTGGCGGCGTCGAGCGCGCTGGTGGCTTCGTCGAGCAACAGGATCGGCGCATCGCGCAGGAAGGCGCGGGCGAGTGCGATGCGTTGGCGCTCGCCGCCGGAGAGATTGCCGCCTCGGTCGCCGACAGGCGTATCGAAGCCGAGCGGCTGGGCGAGAATGAAATCGTGCGCGGCGGCGGCGCGCGCGGCCTCTTCGATTTCGGCTTGCGTTGCGCCAGCGCGGCCGAGCGCGATGTTGGCGGCGATGGTGTCGTTGAAGAGCGCGGCCTCCTGCGCTACCAGAGAAATCGAGGCGCGTAGACTCGCCAGCGTGACATCGCGCACGTCCTGGCCATCAATGCGCACCGCGCCGCTGCTGACATCATAGAGGCGCGGCAGCAGGTTGAAGATGGTGGTCTTACCGGCGCCGGAGGGCCCGACGAGCGCGACTGTTTCGCCCGGTTCGACGACAAAGCTGACTTCGCTCAACGCCGGCGCGTCGCCGTAAGTGAAGGCGACATCGGTGAATTCGATGCGGCCGCGTTCGATCTTTACCGGCTTTGCCCCGGGCTTGTCGTTGATCGCCGATGGCTCGTCGAGCAGGCCGAAGATGCGCGCCAGCGCCGCCAGCGCTTCGTTGAGGATGGTGTTGAAACTGCTGAGCGCCCGCGCCGCCGGGGTGGCGACGCCGATGGCGGTGATGATGCCCAGCAGATCGCCAAGCGACATCACGCCGCCGGCAATGCGCAAACCGGCCACGAGCAACACGCCGGCAAAGGCGATGCCGCCGACGATCTCCATCAGCGGTTCGCTGCGTGCCCGATTGCGCGCGAGTTTCATGGCGAGCTTGCGCCGGTCCTCGAACGCGCGGGCGGCGCGCGCCGTTTCGCGCTCTTCCAGGCTGTAGGTCTTGATGAAGCGGGCGGCGCCGAAAATCTCGGAGAGCAATGATGTAAGCGCGCCGAGCTGCAGCTGCGCGGTTTCGGTGCGCTGGCGGGCGCGTTTGGCGATGCCTTGCAACGGCGGCCCCGCCAAAGCGAACGCGCCGGCCACTAGCAGCGTGAGCACCCAGTCCGACCACAGCATAAAAGCGATGGCGCCGATCAGGGTCAGCGCATCGCGGATCACGGCTTGGCCGCCGCGCACGAGGCCCTCGGCGACGACGTTGATGTCGTTGGTGAAACGCGACACCAGCCGGCCCGGCGTCTCGCGCGCGTAGCGGGCAAAATCGACATTCATCAGCTTGGCGAACATATCGCCCTGCAGATCGCGCAGCACTTTCAGCGCCAGGTTCTGCGACATCACCGATTGCGCGAACATGGCGATGGCGCGGATGCTGACGGCAATCAGCACGAATATCGGCGTCAGCTTGATGGCGTCGAGATCGCCCCGGCCGATCGCGTCGAAGGCGTGCTTGGTGACCCAGGCGTACGACGCCGCCGCCGCCGCGACGATGGCAAGCACCGGCGCGAGCAGGGCGATGTCGCCCAGATAACGGGAGACGTAATCTCGCCAGAGCCGCGCGAGCAGGGCGGAGGGTTTCATGCAGTTTGGGACGGTCGTCGTCCCAACCACATGTGCAAGCACGCCCGTGCTCCCCCGATAGGGGGAGCTGTCGGCGCGCAAGCGCTGACTGAGGGGGAGGCGCCGAGCTTTGCAGAATGCAGCGCTCTCCCCTTCGTCGCGTGCTGCCGCACGCGCCACCTCCCCCTCGCGGGGGAGGACGGACGACGAACGTTCGGCGCGTTCATTGCTGGCGCTCGGACTCGGAGCGCGGATCGAGCAGCCGGTTCGCGTGAATGATGAAATAGCGCATGCGGGCGTTGTCGACGGTGCGTTGCGCGGCGCCCTTCCAGGCGTCGTAGGCCAGCCGATAGTTTGGGAAGGCGCCGACGAAATCGACCTTGTCGAGATCGGCGAACTCAGCGCCGTCGAGCGATTTCAGTTCGCCGCCGATGACGAGGTGGAGGAGTTGTCTATCTTCGCTCATGTGCTTTGCGTTCAGGCCGCTGTCCGCGGATCGGACAAAACATTGGTGCGCTCGATTAGCAAAGGGTGCAGCGCCGCGCCAGCGGCGACCACGCCGGGCGCGCGCGGGATGCTTTGATTGAGCTGCAGCGGCTCGCCCCAGGGATCGCTGACGATGCCGCCAGCCGCTTCCACGATCGCGGCGCCGGCGGCGATGTCCCAATCGTGCTTCCAGCCGAAGAGGATGGTGGCGTCGCACTGTCCCGCGGCGACCAACGCCAGGCGGTAGGCGATCGATTGCCGTTCGACCACGTCGAGCTTCGGCCAGGGGCGCTCCCAACGGCGATCAGCGAAGCGGCTGCGCTGGCCGAGCATGCGCGCGCCTTCGAGCTTGTCGCGCGAGCTGGTACGCATGGGGCGGCGGTTGAACGTGGCGCCGGCGCCCGACGCGCCCAGAAACATCTCATCGAGCGAAGGATTGTAGACGGCGCCGGCATAGGCGCGGTCGCCTTCCGAGATGCCGATGCTGATCGTCCATTGCGGGACTTTGGCGATCAGTGCGGCGGTGCCGTCGATCGGATCGACGAAGAAAGTGCGCGCCTTGTGGACGCGGTCGGCAGGGATGTCCGGCGACTCTTCAGAGAGCCAGCCATAATCGGGCCGGGCGGTCTGAAGTTTTTCTTGCAGCATCGCATCGACGGCCAGATCGATATTGGTGACCGGGCCGGCCTCCCCCTTCGACTGAATCTCTAAGGGCTTTGCAAGTAGCGCGCGCGCCAGTGCGCCGGCTTCGCGCGCCGCCGCTTCGAGAAGCTCGAGGTCAGACGCCGCCGATTGCAAGATCGTCCACGATCAAACTAGCGATCTCGAGCGAGCCGCGGTTGTCGACATCGGCGCCGCAGCGCAGACGCGCGAAAATATCATGCAGATTGCCGGCAACGGTGATTTCGCTGACCGGATGCGCGACTTCGCCATGCTCGAACCAATAGCCGGCGACGCCCACGGACCAATCGCCCGTGTTCATGTTGAGCGACGGCGAGAACATGTCGGTGACAAAGAGACCCTTGCCGGCGCCGCTCATCAAAGCGGCCAAATCTTCCGTGCCGGGTTTGACGAACAGATTGGATGAGCCAGTGCCCGGCGGGCCGCCGTGGCCGGCGGTGGCGTGGCCGTTCGGCTCAAGCCCGAGCTGTCGCGCGGTGGATGAGTTCAGCAGCCAGGTCGTCAGCACGCCGTCTTCGATCAGCGTCATCGGCGCGGTCGCGCCGCCTTCGCCGTCAAACCAGCGGCTGCCGGTGGCGCGCTTTACGAACGGATCTTCGTGGATGCGGAAGCCCTCGGCGAAGATGCGCTGGCCGAGCTTGTCTTTCAGAAACGAAACGCCGCGCGCCACCGAGGCGCCGGAGATGGCGGAGAAGAGCGGCGAGATGATGCGGCCGGCGAGCCGGTTCTCGAAAATCACCGCCGCTTTCTGACTATTCACTTTGCGTCCGCCCAGGCGCCGCGCCGTACGTTCGCCGGCGATGCGGCCGATCTCCTCGGGCGAGGGTAGGTCGGCGAAGAAGCGTTTGGTGCGCCACTCATAGTCGCGCTCCATCTCGTCGTCTTTCTCGGCGATCGGTTGGGTGCCGAGGCTGTAGGTCGTGGCGCTTTCTGAGCCCTCGAAACCGGCCGAGGTGGCGAAGACGAAATTCGACGTGTCGAACGAAGCCCCGCCGCCGCCTGAATTGGCGACGCCGGGGATCACCAACGAAGCTGCTTCGCAGCGTTTGGCGAGTTCGAGCAAATCTTGCGGCGTCGGTCGGGCGGTGTCGGATTGCTCCAGATCGTGAGCGGCGCCGCGCGCCAGATAGCGCTCCTCAAGCAGACCGCAGAATTTGTCCTCGGGGGCGGCCTTGGCCATTTCGACCGTGCGCTCGGCCAACGCCTTCAAGCCGCGGACGGAGAGGTCGGTGGAGGAGGCCGCCGCTTGGCGCTTGCCGATGAAGGCGCGCAGGGCGACCGACCGGCCTTCCTCCCGCTCCATGCCCTCAAGCTCGCCCATGCGGACTTCCGCCGAGATGCTCTCGCGGACCGCAAAGGAAGCTTCGGAAGCATCGGCGCCAGCTTGCTTGGCGTAGTCAATCAGGGCCGCGAGCGCGGCATGGGAATCAGCATCGAAGGCCATGGCTGTAACATGGGCGCGGTCCAGGTCGGTAGCAATCCGGTGGGATATCCTTCCGGGAGGTTAACGGGCAGCTCTGATTTCCTATGGGGAAACTCATCGCCGCCGGCAATCGGCCATAATTTATTAAACGGCCCGAGCTATGCGTTACTGGCGGGTTGAAATAGCCGCCGCTGAGATCAGATGCGGTCTGTAAGGAAAACAATGATGCGCCGTCCCAATTTGCGCCGCCCCCGCCCGAACCTGCGTTAGGACTCGTCAGGTTTCGCGTTCCGCGAGATCGAAATAGCGTCGCCAGCCCGCCTGCGTGTGCCAATCGGCATACGCCGCCGCCATCTCGGCCATCTCGGCGTCGGTGGTTTTGAGCGCCTCGTAGCACTTGTCTATGCCGGCGCGGACCTCCTCTTTGGTGGTCCCGAACACAATCTGCATCATGCCCTGTGTGTCCATGATCTCCGCATCTTCCGGGACCACGGCGAGCACCTCCGCCATCAGTTGTTCGACCTCTGCCTGGATCGCAGCCCGGGCTTCCTTCTTCGAAGGCCGCAGGCTTTCCTGCTCTACCAGCCAAGTGGCCTTGTTGAATTTTAGGATCGCGCGCCGCTCCGGCGACAGGTTGAGCGTGTCGGCCCGCGCCAGGAGCTTCTCGGCGTAACTGATGGCGCGGGGAAAATCCTGGATCACATAGAAGCCCACCGCCACAGCGCCGACCTCTCGTTCGGTGAAATTCCCCTCGGCCACCCAGGTCTCGAGTCTGCCCATCACGCGCTCGACCTGATGCTCAAGAAAGCGCGCGCCGTCCGGTCCGGGCCGGAAACCCGCCAGCCGCACGGCGAGAAGCCAGGCGGTCCGCAAAGTGGCTTCGTCGGCACAGGCAGTATCTATGTCGGAGTGGATTTCAGTGAGAAGGGGATCGTTCTCCGCACAAGCCTGAAGATGCGCCCGTTTTTTCTCCAACTTCTCACGAAGCGGCGCCAGGCCCTTGGCCGCTTGGACGTCCCATTGCGCAAGCAGCTGGCGCATCAATTCATTGTAAACGACGTCCAGCGAAGCCTGGAACGGTCGCCGCTCCAGGCGCTGCCGCGCAATGATCATTTCACGCGCGATTTGGCTCTGCTGTTCAATGAGTTCGAGCGAGCCGCTGATCGATTCGATAATGCTTTTGACCCGGTCGTCCAGATGGCCGTGCGGCTTGTAAGTCAGGTCGTGCATCTTGGCCGACCAGGCGTCGTGCAGAACGGACTTGCACTGCACCTCGCAGCGCAAATCGCGATGCGCCAACGCCTTTGAAAGCATTACCGAGTGCGTGGCGAAATACGTTTGGCGATGTGGTTTGCGGGCGCCCTCCCGGTTAATATTTTGCTGCGCGAGTTTGCCTTCGATCAAATCAAGCGTCGGTTCAATTTGATCTGGAAACTGCACCACCACGGTAACGCCGATGACGTCCGACACCTTTCGCAGGTTTTCGTTGGTGATGGGGCGCGAGCAGGCTGCGTAAACCTTTTCCAGATCCTTAAGGGCGCTGCCGCCCTGTTTGTCGGCTCTGGTGTAGACCCGCACCACCACCTGCTTGCCGGCTTGCGCCTCGATCTCTCGGCAGGCGTCCACCACGTTTTTCAACAGCGCATGGTAGCGCGGTCCGTCCATATCGAAAAAATGTCGTACGAGATCGATAGCCATTGCCCCCTCCCTGGACGCTCCATCCGCAGAGCAACCGTAGGGTGAGTGCCGGCGATCGCCAAGATGGGCGTTAAAGCTGTTGGCTCAGGCCGGCCCAGATGAGGCCGAGGCCGATCAGGAGGTAGCTGGTCCAGGTCAGCATCATGCCGAGCATCCGGCCGGCGTTGAGTACGCCGGTATGGAGGCCGATCGCGTGAAAAATTCTGCCGGCGGTCAAAGAAAGTGCAGCGGCGTGGAGGAGCCAGAGCGGCGAGGCCGGCTCCAGCAGGGCCAGTAGCAGGATGCCGACGAGGCCGGCGGGGATGTATTCGGCGGCGTTGGCGTGGGCGCGCACGGCGCGGGTCAGGTCCTCGTTGCCACCGTCGCCCAACCTGATCTTGTGCTTGCGGCGGCCGGCGACCACCAGCACTGCCAGGACCAGCAGGATCAGAATGTTCACGCCCGCGTAAATCGCGGCGATCTCTAAGCGCAGCATCGGCATCTCCCTCGCGGGTCCTGCTTAGCGGCGCCAGCGCGCGCGCCCAAGTGCATTTCAACCTTTTGTTTCGCTTTCAGAAACCGCGCGTTCACTGCGCTCGTGCATCATCGCTTCAACAAAGATGCCTCGAAGGCATGGGATGGGTGGTTTTGAACGACGCTAGCATCTTCGGCGTCATGTGGGCGTTGTTCGCGGTGATCGCAGGCTCGGGCCTGTCGGTTGCCGCGATAGCCTTTATTCAGCGTGTGCGCGAAAGCGATTACGACTTTACCGCCGGCTATAATGCGCTGGCGCCGATCGTCGAGCGCTAAACCTTACAAAAAAACAAACGACCGCGGGGCTCGTCGCCGCTAGGGTCCGCCGCTCACCGAGGAGGCGACCTAATGAAGCTGCGTGCGATCATGCTGGCTCTGGCCCTGGCGGCCTGCGGACAAACCGGGGAACAAGCCAAGGCGCCCGAGAGCGAAGCGCCCGATCCGTTCAATCTTAGCATCGAGGTTGGTCGGTATGGCGTCATGCTGGATCAGATCGAAAGCTTGACCAGCGAGACGCCGGACGCGGTGGAGACGGATGTCGCCGCCCCGGCCGATTTGGCGCGGCGTCTGCGCGAGACGGTGTGGGCCTATAATCTGGAACGCTCCAAACTCTGTGCGCGCGGGCTGCACACGCAAGTGTCGTGCGGCAGCTCCTATCAGCCGGTGTGGATGGCGGAAGCGGCGGAGTCGGCGCCGTCGCTGGAAGAGATCGAGACGCGCAGCACCGCGCTTGGCGAAGAAGTGACGCGCTTCTGGAACGCCATCTGCGAATCCGCGCGGGCGGCGGAGACCGATGAAGAAGCGCGCCAATATGTGTGCGCGATCGAGTAGATTCTAACCTTCCGTCATTCCGGGGCAATGCGACGCATTGATCCCGGAACCCAGGGGCTACCAGCTGCGTGTTGGCCCCTGGGTTCCGGGCTCTTCGCTGCGCGAAGCCCCGGAATGACGCTAACCTTTGTTCGCGGCGCTATCTCAACTTCCAAACCGCCGCGCGCTTTACTTCCGCATCTTCGAGCGCGCGGGTGACGGGGATGTCGTAGGCGGCGATTTGCTCGAGTTGGTCGCGCGGCAGATAGGTGCGGCCGGGATCGCCGATCAGCACCGTTTTGCCGGCGGCCTGTTGTTCGATCAGCCAAGCCAGCACGCGCGGCGCCAGATCGCGGTCGTAGAAGAGATCGCCGACGAGGATGATGTCGGCGTCGGTGGGCTTGCCGACGGGATCAGAATCGCTCGTCTCCAACTCTACGTCGTTCAGCGCTGCGTTGAGCCGCGCCGCCTGCGCCGCGAACGCATCGATATCGACCGCGAGCGCTGACGCCGCGCCGGCTTTCATCGCCGCGATGGCGACAAGCCCCGAGCCGGAGGCGACATCGAGCACGCTTTTGCCGGCGACGATCTCGGCGTGATCCAACACATAGCGCGCCAACGCTTGCCCACCCGCCCAAGCGAACGCCCAGAACGGCGGCGGCAGGCCGAGTTCGCCGAGTTGGTCTTCGGTGAGTTGCCACAGCGCGACGGCGTCGTCGGCGAGGTAAAGCTGCAGTTCGGGGATATGGCTTGGCGCGAGCACGCGCGTGTTTTCGCGGATGAAAGCGGGAATGTCGGAGATCATTTTATCGCCTAAGCCGGCGCGGCTTCGCGCAAAACCGCGGCGTAGCTCGGCGCGAATTTGATTTTGGACCAATAGCCTTTGTCCATCAGCGCATGGTGCAAACGCGTCAGGCGATAGCAGGGCACGTGCATGAAGGCGTGGTGCTCGGCGTGGTAGTGGACCCAGTAGGGCGCGATGAAGAGGCGCTCGATTGGATTGGCGAGTGTGGTGCGCGCGTGCGTGAGTGGATGCTCTTGCGCGCCGACGCAGGCGTGCTCGGCGATGTTGCGCAGGCGCGTGACCAGCGGCAGCCACGTCGCCATCGGCACGATCCAGAGCGCCGGGTAGGCCCACCAATAGCCGGCGAGCGTAAGGCCGGCGAACAGGATGGCGTTGGTCAGCAGAAAGTGGCCGGTGCTGGCGTTGACGACTTCGCCGGCTTTGCGGCCGCCGAAGAGTTGCGCGCGGCGCTGCTTCAAAAATGTTTGCCCGGTCAGATCGCGGACGATTTTGCGCCAGAGCGATTTGCGCGTGATCGGGAACGGAGCGGAGAGCGCGAGGTCTGGATCCTCAGGTTGTTCGGTGAAGCGGTGGTGCTTCAAATGATAGTCGCGGTAGGAGGCAAGCCGCGCGCCGACAGGCGCTGCGCACAGCCATTCGCCGACCCAGTTGTTGATCTTCAAGTTCGAATGCAGCGCGCCGTGGGCGGCGTCGTGCATCAGGATGGCCAGCCCGAGTTGGCGGGCGCCGATCAGCGTCACGGCCAGCACGTACGTTAGCGGGTTCGGCCACAGCATGAACAGCGCGCCGGCGGCGAAGATCAGCCCCCAGGCGCCGGCGACCAGCACCAGCCCCCGCCACGATGAACGGCGCGACAGCGGCGCCCATTCTTCGGCGGTGAAGATATCCTTCGGGTCGAGGCGGGCGACAGCGGCCATGGCGCCATTGTAGCGCACGTTCCGTTCCGATTGAATCAATTCCCTCCGTCATTCCGGGGCTCGCGGCGCGAGAGCCCGGACCCCAGGGGCCAATGATGTGGCCGTTGCCCTTGGATTCCGGGCTCGGCCTGCGGCCACCCCGGAATGACGAAGTGATTTCACCCGAAGGCGCATTTACCCGAAGATAAAGACACGCTTCAGCTGCGCTTCGCCGACCGGCGTGAATTCCAGCACGCGGCTGCCGCGCCGTTGCGTCACCCAGCCGCGCTCGAATACGCGCTCGATGATGGCCGCGCCTAGCGCGCCGGCAAGGTGGTGGCGGCGTACGCTCCAATCGAGGCAGGCGCGGCAGAGCGGGCGGGCGCCGGTTTCCAGGTCCTCGATGTCGACGCCGAAGCTCGACACCTTGGCGCGGCCGAGGCGCGTCAGCGAAAACGTGCGCTCGGGGCCGGGCAGAATCCATTTGTGTTTCACGAACGCGTCGAAGAGGCCGACGCCGAGTTCGCCGGCAAGGTGATCGTAGCAAAGCCGCGCGTGGCGCATCGCCGGATCTTTTGGTCCAGGCCGTGTGCGCAGTGCTTTGGCGCGCATGGCGACGCCCATCAAGGTTTCCAGCAAGCCAGCGACATCGGGATCGGCGAGCCGGTAGTAGCGGTGGCGCCCTTGTGCTTCGACCGCGATCAAACCGGCGGCGGCGAGTTTGCTTAAGTGCGAGCTCGCGGTTTGTTTGGTGACGCCGGCTTCGAGCGCAAGTTCGCTCGGCGTCAGCGCCGCGCCGTTGAGCAATGCCGTCAGCATGTTGGCGCGGGCCGGATCGCCGACCATGGCGGCGATGGCTGCGATATTCGGGCCATCCCTCATGGTTCGACCGTAGTCGAACCGTAGGCCCGAGACAATCTGCTAGATGCAGCGCATCGGAGGCTCTGATGTTGACCTGCTTCATTCGTTACGAAATCGATCCATTCAAAAAAGCTGAATTCGAGCGCTATGCCCGTGTCTGGGGCGAAGCGATCCCCCGTTGCGGCGCCGATCTGATTGGCTATTTCGCGCCGCACGAAGGCTCGGCGACGACGGCTTACGGCGTCTACAACATCGAGAGCTTGGCCGCGTACGAAGCCTATCGCGCGCGCCTCGCCGCTGATGCGAAGGGCCGCGAGAATTACGAATTCGCATGCCGTGAGCGTTTCATTCTGCGCGAGGACCGCATTTTTCTGAAGCTTTGTTCGACATGATCGCGGTGATCTTCGAAGTGGCGCCTGCCGATCGCGACGCGTATTTCCGCATCGCCGCTGAGCTGCGGCCGCTGCTCGATGAGATCGACGGCTTCATTTCGATCGAGCGCTTCCAAAGCTTGAATGATACGGGCCGCATTCTCTCGCTGTCGTTCTGGCGCGACGAAGCTGCGATCAAAGAATGGCGCACGCTGAACGCGCACCGCGCGGCGCAAGTCGCGGGGCGGGCGGAGGTGTTTCGGGACTATCGATTGCGCGTGGCTGAGGTCGTGCGGGACTATGGCATGTACGCGCGCGATGAGGCGCCGCCTGCAGGCTGAGCCACTATAGCGCAACCGTTGCGTGTCCAAATCGAATATGCATAATGGGCGTGGGGGGCGTGATGGATAGTCTGCAGGGTGCTTTGGATTTTGTGCGCACAACGCCGGCGTTTCCTGCCGGGTTTACGGCATGGGATTTCTTCAACTCTAATTTGCTTCTAGCCATTGTTGGCGCTGCATTCACACTGGTGTTCAAGACTGCGACAGATCGGCAGCGCAAAAATCAGGACGCGCAGATCGAAAATGAGGTTCAGCGCAGCCGAGAGATCGTCGATGAACAGGATGCAGATGTCCTGAAAGACGCAGAAAGCAAGCCCACGTTTCGAGAAGCTGCAAAGATCATCGATGACTTCAAGGTTGGCATCGAGAGCGCCGTCGAAAAGTCGGAGGGCCGATACCAGCGTACGTATCGGAAAATTGCGCGGTATGACTACATCCCGTTGATCGATTCCATGATGGAGCGGAATCTCCCTCTGAGTATTGGCGCACTGCTCAAAGAGGCTTTCACTATATTCAAGACTTATAAGAACGGTCGAAATGAAGTGCCTGAGCAGGTGCTCAATCGTCTGCGCGCGATACGATCTGAGCTGAAGAGGTCGAAATTTTTGGAAGTATAGAGGGCGCAGGGCGTGAAAAAGCAGCGCCGGCCGGCGAGGCGCCGGCGGTCCAAAAAGAAGCGCGCGGACGCGGCGGCGCTTGACGTGCAAGCGTCGTTGGTCGCGGTTGGACTAAGATGCCTCAACTTGAATCGATGAGCGCCAGGGCGCCGCAAAAGCTTTGGTTGGACGCGATGTTCTGCGCCGCGTGATCGGTGTGCGGCGAACGCGGCCAGCGGGCGGCGGCGAGCTTGATCGCCAGCTTCGGCAGCTGGCGCAGTTTGCGCGCCAGACGGCGCACGGCGTTGGTCGGTTTTTCCAAGACGCGCGCCAACGCTTCGATGCGGCGGGCGATGCGCAACGGCTCGGGCGGGCGCATGAAGCGGACCATGTTGAGCCGGCGCGCTTGGGCGGCGCGGGCGCGTTCGCGGTAGATGTCGCGCACCAGCAGCGGCGGGCCGAGCTGACGGATGCGGGCCGGCGGCGGCGGCGTGCGCGGCCACAGGCGCAGCGCGTAGCTGCGTTGATGCGGCTTAGTTTGCGGCGGCTGCGCGCGGCGTTCGCTCTGGCGCTTCGGCGCAAGCGGCGTGCGCGCCAAGGCGGCCGCTTCGATCAGCACGATCCGGCGCACCAAAGCTTCCAGCGGCCGCAACCAGGCGCGCATCGCGGCCAGCGTGTCGCGGTCAAGCTTGCGGACGGCGATGGCTTGGGCCTCGCCGATGTGGGCGCGCATGCGCGCGAACAAATTGCGGGCGGCGGACCAGAGGTCGGCGATGGGATCGGGGGCGGTGATGGACTGCATGGCGCGAGTATAGGCCGGGTTCGAGGTCGGTCGGATTGAACGGGCTCTATCCTCGCATCTGCGAAGGTGACAGACTCGCTCGTGTTGGCTTTCGTCCTCCCCCGTCAGGGGGAGGTGGCGCGTGCGCAAGCACGCGGCGGAGGGGTGAGCTGAGGTTTGCAAATTTTCGCGCTGCCCCCTCAGTCAGCCTGCTCCGCAGGCTGACAGCTCCCCCTAGCGGGGGAGCACGAGACGCACGGGCCTCGTCCTCCCCCGTCAGGGGGAGGTGGCGCGTGCGCGCGCACGCGACGGAGGGGTGAGCGCTGAAGCTTGCAAACTTTCCCGCCGCCCCCTCAGTCATCCTGCGCCGCAGGCTGACAGCTCCCGCTAGCGGGGGAGCACGAGATCCACGGGCCTCGTCCTCCCCCGTCAGGGGGAGGTGGCGCGTGCGCGCGCACGCGACGGAGGGGTGAGTGCTGAAGCTTGCAAGCTTTCGCGCTGCCCCCTCTGTCAGCCTGCGCCGCAGGCTGACAGCTCCCCCTGGCGGGGGAGCACGAGAAGGTGTGGACCCGTCCTCCCCCGTCAGGGGGAGGTGGCGCGTGCGCAAGCACGCGGCGGAGGGGTGAGCTGAGGTTTGCAAATTTTCGCGCTGCCCCCTCAGTCAGCCTGCTCCGCAGGCTGACAGCTCCCCCTAGCGGGGGAGCACGAGAAGGATGCTCAGCTTCGCAGCTCTTTAGCGCGTTGCTGGGCGGTGAGAACAATGTGATCGACGATAATGTCGGTGCTGTGCAGCATGTCGTAGTTCGAGTAGCGCAGCACTTTGTAGCCCTGTTTCTCAAGCCAAGCCGTTCGTTCCGCATCGTAGGTTTTCGCCGTCGTTTGATCGTGCTGATTGCCATCGAGTTCGACAATCAATTTGGCGCGGCGGCATTCGAAGTCTGCGATGAAGCGGCCGATGGCGGATTGGCGACGAAAAGCTAGGCCGTGGCGACGCATCGGGCGGAGCCTAAACCACAGGCGCATTTCAGCGTCCGTCATTCGCTGGCGCATGGCGCGGGCGAGATAGTTGGGCATGCGCGGATGTTACCGTTGGAAAGAGAGCGGGCAACAGGTCAGATTTTGCTCTGCTCGGGCGTTTGGGTGTCGATGTAGCGCCAGAGGTGCCAGGCGGCGGCGCTGCGCCAGGGGCCCCAGCGTTCGCCGTAAGCGCCGAGTTCTTTCGGCGTGAAGCTGCGGCGGAAGAGTTTCTCCGCGCCTTTGCGGACGCCGAGATCGTCGATCGGCAGCACGTCGGGGCGGCCGAGCGTGAACATGAGATACATTTCCACCGTCCAGCGGCCGACGCCGCGCGCGGCGGTGAGGCGCTCGATGATCTCTTCGTCGCTAAGCCGTGTCAGCTTGCGGGCTTCGGGGATGATGCCGTCGATGCGCTTTTGCGAAACGTCCTGGATGGCGGCGATCTTCTGGCGCGAGAGGCCGGCGCCGCGCAGCAATGTTGGATCGATGGCGAGGATGTCTTCGGGATCGGGATGATCCTTGTCCGGGAAAAGGGCCAGCACGCGGCCATGAATGGTGGCGGCGGCTTTGCCGGAGAGCTGCTGGTAGACGACCGAGCGCACCAGAGCGCGGAACGGGTCCTTTTTTTTCTCGAACGTCGTCGGGTAGGGCTCGTGCTTGCTGACGATGGCGGCGAAGCGTTTGCTGACTTTGCTGAGGTGTTGCTCGGCCTCGCCCATGATCAAAGTCCCAGTAGCGGCCGCAGCGTGCGCCAGATCGGCTCTAGCGCGAACGCCAGCAAAACCGCAGCGCCAATGATGGCATTTCGTTTGAACGCCGCAAGCGCCGTTTCCGGACGTGCGTCGTCGATGCGCGACAGCATCGGCCAGATCAGCAGCGCTGCGATGAGGGCAAGCGCGATGGCGACGATGAGCCCGGCGCCGCCGACGGACGCCGCGGCGGTCCAGAGCGCCAGCGCGGCGACGTAGAAGACGGTGGTCCAGGTGCGCCATTTCTCGGCGAACAGGCGCGCGGTGGAGCGAACGCCGACGAGCGCGTCGTCCTCGCGGTCCTGCAGTGCGTAGATGGTGTCGTAGCCGATGGTCCAGGCGATGCAGCCGGCATAGAGCGCAAACGCTTCCAGCGGCACTGCGCCCGTGAGGTAGGTGGAGGCGGCGCCGCCAACCAGCGCGCCCCAGCTAAAGACGATGCCGAGCCACGCTTGCGGCCACCAGGTGATGCGCTTCATCAGCGGATAAAGCGCCACCAGCGGCAGCGCGAGTAGCGCCACCACTTGCGCCAGCGGCGGCAGCATGAGTAGCGCGACAAGGCCGATCAGGCATTGCGCCACGAGCCAGAGCCACGCCGATTTCAGCGACACGGCGCCGGAGGGCAGCGGGCGCAGGCGGGTGCGTTCGACTTGCGCGTCGATATCGCGGTCGAGGATGTCGTTATAGGTGCAGCCGGCGCCGCGCATGGCGATGGCGCCGAGCAGGAACGCGAGCGCATAGCGCGCGTCCTCCCAGTAAAAGCCGTAGCCGGTGCGCGCCACGGCGATCCCCATCAGGCACGGCAGCAGCAGCAATTGCCAGCCGATCGGGCGGTCGAGGCGCGAGAGCTGCGCGAACGGCCGCCACGCGCGCGGCAACGCATCGGTCCAATGTTGCTTCAGCGCATCGGCGGGTTTGAGATCGCTCACATCGGCGTAATGCAGGTGGGTTTTGCTTTACGCAAGGCAGGTGTGACGGTAAGTAACCCGTCCTTCGAAAGAGGAGCTGTCTGGATGAACACCCGCTTGAAATAGCACGGCGCCGCGAACGGTCGCCGCTGGAGCCTTGAGGGAGCTGTTGCTGCCTCGGTTCTGAATCCCCGATTGCGATCAGGGGAAGCCGTTCCGCGAGAAAGCTGTGCTGTGGGTGTTTTCGGCGTCTTTGACGCTTCGCTTCCAGCGCTTCGTTTCCCATTTTCAAACTTGCGCCTGCCGCTCACGCGCGGCCGCGCGCTCCATGTTCGGTGTTGTGATGAGTGACGTTTACGATTTTGACGACGAGGGCGAGGGCGGCAAGCGCAAGGCGAGCTTGCGCCAAGTCGCCGCCTTCATGTGGAAGCATTGGTCGAGCCAGCCGGGCAAGCTGGCGGCGGTGGGGCTGTTGTTCAGCCTCGCCATCGTGGCTGACTTGGCGATGCCGTTTGCGTCGAAGATCTTGGTCGACGCGCTGACGGCGGGGCCGACAGAGGCGGGGCAACGCATGGCCGCTTGGGGCTATGGCGTCGTCGTTGCGTTGGCGTTCGTGTTTTACATGTCGCGCAATATTGGCGTGCGCTTCCACATTCCGTTTGCCTCCAAGAACATGGAGCGGATCGTCACCGATGGTTTCCGCGACGTGCAGCGTTTTTCCGCCGATTGGCACGCCGACAATTTTGCTGGCGCGACGGTGCGGCGGGTGTCGCGCGCGATGAACGCCTATGACGTGATCTCGGACACGTTGGTGTGGTTTCTGATCCCGGCCATCGCCGTACTGATCGGCGTGACGGTGCTGACATTCCTACAATGGCCAGTGATCGGCGCGTTCACGGGCGTGACCATCGCGGCGTTCCTCGCCGTGGCCTACCTGACCAGCCGCTATTACGTCGCCAAACCGCTCAGCCGCTACATCAAGGCGGACACCGCCATTGGCGCGGCGCTCGCGGACGCCGTCTCATCGAACGCGACGGTGAAAGCGTTTGGCGCCGAAGGGCGCGAGCAGGCGCGGTTCAACGGCGTCGTGCAGGGGTGGACGAAAGAGGCCAACACCACGTGGCGCCGGTTTACCGACGCTTGGGTCGTGCAGAATCTCTTGCTCTGGATTCTCCAGGCGGGGCTGCTTGGGCTGGTGTTGCTGGAATGGGGCAAGGGCCGCGCCACGGCGGGCGACGCGGTGTTTGCGATTACGTCGTTCTTGCTGGTCTCAGGCTATCTGCGAATGCTCGGTGAGAACGTGCAGAATCTGCAGAAGGGCATCGCCGATCTCGAAGATGTCGTCGCGTACGCGCTAGAAAGCGCTGTCGTGGTTGATCGTGCGGATGCCCAGCCGTTTGCGCCGCGCGCGGGCCATGTCGTGTTCGATAACGTGTCGTTCGGGTACAAGAACGCCGCCGATAAGCTCTATCGCGATTTCTCACTGGAGATCGCGCCGGGCGAAACGGTGGCGTTGGTGGGGCCCACCGGCTCGGGCAAGACGACGTTCGTGAAACTGGTGCAGCGTTTGTACGATGTCGACGCCGGCGCGATCCGCATCGACGATCACGACGTGCGCGCGGTGACGCAAGCGAGCTTGCGCCAGAGCATTGCTTTGGTGCCGCAGGACCCGGCGTTGTTTCATCGCACGCTGCGCGAGAACATCGCCTACGCGAAGCCGGAGGCGTCGCTGGAGGAGATCATCGCATGCGCCAAGCGGGCGCGGGCGCATGATTTTATCGCCAAGCTGCCGAACGGCTACGACACCGAAGTTGGTGAGCGCGGGGTGAAGCTCTCGGGCGGCGAGCGTCAGCGCGTGGCTTTGGCGCGTGCGTTCCTTGCCAACGCGCCGATCCTGATCCTCGATGAGGCGACATCGTCGCTCGACGTGGAGACCGAGCGTGACGTGCAGGCGGCGATGGCGGAGTTGAAGGAAGGACGCACGACCATTGTCATCGCGCACCGTCTCTCCACCGTGCGCGAGGCCGATCGCATCCTGGTGTTCAACGAGGGCCGGGTGGTCGAGCAAGGCAAGCACGCGGACTTGATCAATGCGCGCGGGCTCTATGCGCGGCTGAACGCGATGAGCCGCGGGGAGATGCTGGCGGATGAGGCGGCGTAATCGTCATTCCGGGGCGATGCGAAGCATTGAACCCGGAACCCAGGGGCAACCAGCTGAGTGTTGGCCCCTGGGTTCCGGGCATCGCTTCGCGATCCCGGAATGACGGTGAGCGCTTGCGCCAGCACGCGTTGCGCGGCAGCTAGGGCGTATGGCTGATCCGCGGCTGCTTATCGATGACACGCTCCAGTCCGGCGCCGAGATCGCGCTGGAGGAAGGCCAAGCGCGCCATGTCGGCACGGTGCTGCGGCTCGATGTTGGCGATGCGCTGCGCGTCTTCAATGCGCGCGACGGCGAGTGGCGGGCGCGGGTGAGCGCGAAGTCGAAGCGCGGCATGAATGTGCGCGTGGAGGAGAAATTGCGTGAGGCTCGCGCGGCGCCCGATCTGGATTTGCTGTTCGCGCCGGTGAAGCGTCATGCGACCGATCTCATCGTTGAGAAGGCGACTGAGCTTGGCGTCCGCCGCATCCGCCCGGTGATCACGCATCGCACCATCGCCGAAACCGTGCGGCTCGATCGTCTGCAGAGTATCGCCCGCGAAGCGGCGGAGCAGACTGAGCGCTTCGATGCGCCGGAGATTTTTGATGCGGTGACGCTGGCGCGCGCGCTCGATGGCTGGGATGCGGCGCGGCCGCTGATCTATGCGGATGAAGCGGGGGATGGTGTGGCGCTTCTGAAATCCTCCCCCCTTGCGGGGGAAGTGGCCGCGCAGCGGCCGGAGGGGGGGCGTTCAAACGATCAGCCGCCGGAGCGTTTGAACGCCCCCCACCCCCTGACCCCCTCCCCGCAAGGGGGAGGGGGAGCGCTTGCGTTGCTCATCGGCCCAGAGGGTGGCTTTACGTTGGAGGAGCGGCGGCTGCTGCGCGCGCTCCCGTATGTCGTTCCGGTGTCGCTTGGACCGCGTATCTTGCGGGCGGAGACGGCGGTGATCGCGGCGTTAAGCGTCATTCAAGCGGCGTGGGGCGACTGGCGCGAGGGGTGACGGCTTGCGGCGGCGCCCGGCAGGCTCCACATGCGCGCAAAGCCTGGGAGGACGCACTTGGCCAACACGAAAGAAAAGGCCCCGGTGCTGACGGGCTTCCGCGATCTCGTCGCCCATTTGGAGCAGGGGCCGAAGCCCGATCGCTCGACCTGGCGCATCGGCACTGAGCACGAGAAGTTCGCCTTCTATAAAGATACGCTTGCGCCGGTCCCCTATGAGGGCGAGCGCGGCATTGGCACGTTGCTCAATAGCCTGGCCGACAATTACGGCTGGGAGCGGGTGTCCGAGAACGGCAAGGTCATCGCGCTGAAGCAAGGCTTGGCGTCGATCACGCTTGAGCCGGGCGGCCAGTTTGAATTGTCCGGCGCGCCGCTCGAACATTTGCATCAGACGTGCGCCGAGACCGGCTCGCACCTCGCGCAGCTGCGCACGATTTGCGACGACCTTGGCATTGCGTTCTTGGGTGTGGGCTTCCAGCCTCTATGGGCGCTCGAAGACATCCCGATTATGCCCAAAGGCCGCTACAAGATCATGCGCGACTATATGGGCAAAGTCGGCCGCCTTGGCCGGCAGATGATGTTCCGCTCGTGTACGGTGCAAGTGAATTTGGACTTCGCGTCCGAAGCCGACATGGTGAAAAAGTTTCGCGTCGGCCTGGCGCTGCAACCGATTGCGACGGCGTTGTTTGCCGCCTCGCCATTTGCCGAGGGCCGGCTCAACGGCTTTCTTTCGTACCGCGCGCACGTGTGGACCGACACCGATCCGGACCGCACCGGCATGCTGCCGTTCGTGTTCGAAGACGGCATGGGCTTTGAGCGCTACGCCAAGTACGCGCTCGATGTGCCGATGTACTTTGCCTATCGCGACGGCAAATACGTCGATTGCTCCGGCCAAAGCTTCCGCGCTTTCATGGACGGCAAGATGTCGGCGCTGCCGGGCGAGCGGCCTACCGCGAAAGATTGGGAAGATCACCTGACGACGATTTTTCCGGAGGTGCGTCTGAAGACGTATCTTGAAATGCGCGGCGCCGATGCCGGACCGTGGTCGCGCTTATGCGCGCTGCCGGCGTTTTGGGCTGGCATTCTTTATGACGACGCCGCGCTCGAAGCGGCGTGGTCGCTGGTGAAGAGTTGGACGGAGGAGGATCGCGAGAGCTTGCGCCGCGCCGTGCCGGTGCTGGGCTTGCGCGCGCCGATCCGCGGCAACAGCGCCCGCGACATCGCGCAAGCGGCGTTGGCGATTGCGCGCCAGGGCCTGAAAGCCCGCGCCCGCCGCGACAATAGCGGCGACGATGAAACGCATTTCCTGGGCGAACTCGACGACATCGCCGCCACCGGCGTCACGCCGGCGGAGCGCCTGATTGAGCGCTATCGTACTGAGTGGAACGGGGATGTGCGGCCGGTGTTCGAGGCGTGCGCGTACTAATCAACAGCAGCGTCATCCCGGACGCGCGGAGCGCGATCCGGGACCCAGGGCCTACAGCGCGTCGTTTGCCCCTGGGTTCCGGCTCTACGGCGCTAAGCGCCTCCGGCCGGAATGACGGTGGTGATTGTTCTCAAGCGTCGCAGTTGCCGGCGTGCATTTAGCGCGTCATTCTCTGCTGATATGCGCGCGCTTGACCGTCCCTTGATTACGCCACGGCTTCGGCTGGAGCCGGTGACGGCGGAATTGGCGCAGGCGGCGCGGGCGGGGCAGGCGGCGTTTGCTGACGTGCTTGGCGCTGACGCGCCGGCGGAGTGGTGTCAGGCGAGTTTGGGATTGGTGGCGCGTTCGGTGTCGCAGGCTTGGGGGCCGGCGCCGGCGCCGACCAGAGCGATTGCTATTCATCGCGACGAAGGCGCCGTCGTCGGCGACGTGCGTTTTGAGCCTTCACTTCGCGCGGCGAGCGAATTCGAGATCGGCTACGGTATCGCAAAGAGTAGGCGCCGGCAGGGCTACGCGCTGGAAGCTGCGGGCGCGGTGATTGACTGGCTGTTTGACGAAGCGGGCGCCGAATCGATCCTGGCCGGCTGCGATCACCGCAACATCGCCTCGGTGCGGACCTTGCGGCGCTTGGGCTTCTGGCTCGACTCCAACCCCGGAACGACCTTCTGGTGGGTGCTGGACCCGGAACTCCGTTCAGCGACCTAAGCTTGACGCATAGGCTGTCACAAGGCTTGTCTGTCGCCTGAGTTAGGGACGGGAGCGCGCGCGAGCGCGCCCAGGGGATTCATTGATGACCGACGCAACCGCCGGGGCAGGGCCAGGCGAAGAAACCTTCATGGGCCACCCACGTGGTCTGGTGACGCTCTTCTTCACCGAGATGTGGGAGCGCTTCTCCTTCTATGGCATGCGCGCGCTGCTGGTTCTGTATCTGACCCAGCACTTCCTGTTTTCAGACGAAGCGGCGCAGGGGCTCTACGGCGCATATGCGGCGCTGGTGTACCTGATCCCCGTCATCGGCGGCGTTATCGCTGACCGTTTCCTCGGCGCCCGCAAGGCGGTGACCATCGGGGCTGCGCTGCTTGTGTGCGGCCACTTCGGCATGGCGTTCGAGGGTTCGGGCTCGCGGCAATATCTCGATGTTGGCGGGGAGAGCTATCTCGTCACAGCCGATGGCCGCGGCAGCGACCGCAACCTCTACATCGAAATTCCCGAAGGCCGCACGCTGCTGCGCTTCCAGGTGTCGGAGCACATCGACCTCAGCGGCAACGGCCAAACGCGCCGTCTTGAGGACGGCAGCTATACGTTAGCCTCGGAGCCGCCGACCTTCCTCTATTCGCTGTGCAGCATGGTTGGCCTGCCGTGCGGCGAAGCGCCGGCGACCACGCTGCAAATCCCGGGCGAAGGCGAGTTTCCGATTGTGACCGGCGGCGAAGTGCCGGTGATCGAGATGAACGGCGTCAGCTACGAGGTGGAGCAGACGAGCCTCACCGCGGCGGAGGCGTATACGCCGGGCGCGACCGATGCGGCGGAAGATGATGTCGTCGTGCGCACGCTCGCCGATGGCAGTTATGAAAGCCGCGTCGAGCAAGAACCGCTTTACGTTCAGATTCTCTATCTCTCGCTGGCGCTGATCATCGTTGGCGTCGGCTTCCTGAAGGCGAACATCTCGACCACGGTCGGCGCGCTCTATGCCGAAGGCGATCCGCGGCGCGATGGCGGCTTTACGATCTTTTACATGGGCATCAACCTCGGCGCCTTCCTGGCGACCTTGGCGTGCGGTTATCTCGGCCAGACTTACGGATGGAAATACGGGTTCGGCCTTGCCGGCATCGGTATGGCGATTGGCCTCGCGCAGTATTTGCTCGGGCAGAAATACCTACAGGGCAAAGCCGATCCGCCACGCCCGATTGGTGCGTTTACGCAGGGCATTTTCTGGATCCTGGGCATCGTCGCCGTCATTCCGGCCTGGATGCTGGTGCAGCAAGCTGAGCTGATGGAAGCGGCGCTGCCAATCGTGGTGCCGGCGCTTTTTGGCTTGGTGCTGGTCTATGCTTTGGCTGGCTTCAAAGGCGCCGAGCGCTCCAAGATGGTGGCGGCGCTGATCCTGATCTTCTTCAGCGTCATCTTCTGGATGCTGTTCGAGCAGGCTGGCTCCTCGCTCTCGCTCTACGCCGAACGCTCCACCGACCTTACGGTCGCGCAAGGCGGGACGCTGGGCCACAACATCGTCACCGGGCTGTTGGCCATCGTCGCGGCGCTATCGGCGATCATGATCGTGGTCACCGTGGTGGCGTTCCTGCGCAAGAAGGTCGACGCCGTCATCCTCGGATACGGCGCCGTGTTCTTCGCGCTGCTAGCCGGGGCGGCGGGCTACATCGCTTACACGACCGGCCTCCGCGGCGAAGTCTATGAGATGACGGCGGCGCAGACGCAGAGCTTCAACGCCGGCTACATCGTGCTCTTGGCCTTGCCGTTCAGCGCCATGTGGCTTTGGCTCTCCAAGCATAAGCTGGAGCCATCGACGCCGGTGAAGTTCTCGCTCGGCCTGATCCAGGTCGGCTTGGGTTTCTTCGTGCTGGTGTGGGGCACGCAGTTCGCGGGCGGCGACTTCCGCGTGCCGCTCGTCTTCCTGGCGCTGCTCTACCTTCTGCACACCACCGGTGAGTTGTTCTTGTCGCCGGTTGGTCTGTCGATGATCACCAAGCTCTCGGCGCATCGCGTTGTCGGCTTGATGATGGGCGTGTGGTTCTTGTCGAGCTCGCTCGCGCACATCCTCGCGGCGATCATTGCGCAACAGACCTCCGCCGACACCATCGGCGGGCAAGTGGTCGATCCCTCTGGACAGCTCGCGAGCTACATCTCGGTGTTCACCGCGGTCGGTATCCTGGGGGTCGCGACCGGGGTGCTGCTGCTGTTGCTGTCGCCCGTGCTGAAAAAGTGGATGGGCGACGTCCATTAAGCGTTAAATCGTTTAAAAACAAAGCAATCGCCGGTCCAAAAGGCCGGCGATTAGCTTTGCCGGATAGTTATGCCCGCAACAGCGTCAAGGCGTTGCGCTGGGTTTTTTTTCCAGGTGTTGTGTTCGGGAGGACCTCCAGAACGGCGACCCTCCCTGGCCTTAACCGGTGCGGCTCGTTTGCCGCAATCCGGTGCGGGTCCGGCCCCGATTGATGGCTATTCTTGATTCTCGGTCGCACCCAGGGCGGCCGCGAGGAGGTACTTATGACCCGCGCGCGCACGACCCGCTCCAGGAAGAAGCCGGCAGAGGCTTCGGGGCAGGGATTGCGCCCGGAAGTCATGGACTTGCTGCTCGGCTGGAAGGCCGATGGCGACGGCCGCGACCCGATCGGCTTCGGCGCTCCAAGGGCGGCCGAGGAGGCTATCCAGGGCGAAGTTCCCATTCTTTACGGTGAAGACCGCCACCTCCTGACCATCGCCCCGACCGGCGCCGGTAAGGGCCGGGGGGTAATTATCCCCAACCTGCTGCGGTTCGAGGGCTCGGTGATCGTCATCGATCCCAAGGGGGAGACCTGGCACGTCACCCATCGTCGGCGGAAGGAGATGGGCCAGGAGGTCCGCCTGCTCGATCCGTTCGGGGCCGTCTCCAAGCGCACCGATAGTTTGAACCCGTTCGACCTGTTCGACCGCCCTGGCGCGCTGCTCGACGCCGACGCCGAAATGCTGGCTTCGCTGCTGGCCGGCGATGTCGGTTTCCACAAGGAGCCCTTCTGGGACAATTGGGGCCGCTCGCTGATGGCGGGCGTCATCGCCGCCGTGGCCGAGACCTCGCCGAAGAGCGAGCGTCACTTCGGCAAGGTGCGCGAAATCCTGATGAGCGACGACGCGGTTTATAATCTCGCGGCGCTGATCGAGGGCCACGAAAATCTGAACCGGCTGTCGAAGCAAAATATATCGAGCTTCCTGCCGATCACCGAGCAAACGCGCTCCGGCATCCTGTCGACGACGCAGAGCTATCTGAAAGTTGTGAACTCGGACTCGGCGCTGCGCTCGCTGTCGAAGTCTACGATCAGTCTCGACTCTGTGCGCAAGGGCGATCCGATGACGATCTACATCGTCATCCCGCCGGACAAACTGGAAAGCCACGGCGCGCTGCTGCGCTTGTGGGTCGGCGCGCTGATGCTGACGGTGATGGGCCGCAAGAAGCGCCCGAAGCGTTCGACGCTGTTTCTGCTCGACGAGTGCGCCCAGCTCGGCGAATTCGGCCCGCTGCGCCAATCGATGACGCTATTGCGCGGGTACGGCCTGCAAGTGTGGCCGTTCTTCCAGGATCTGAGCCAGCTGCAGCGACTCTATCCGAAGGATTGGCGCACGATCTTCAACAATGCCGGCGTCTTCCAGCTGTTTGGCGTGGCCAATCATTTGATGGCGAAGGAAAGCTCCGAACTGATCGGCGACATCAACGCCGATACGTTGCGCGCGATGACGAAGGATCAGCAAATCATCTCGGTCGCCAACGAGAAGGCGTTGAGCGCGCGCTTGCCGGATTATCTGAAAGACGCGCCGTTCCAGGGGCACTGGGATACGAACCCGATGTTCGACTCCGATGGCCCGGCGCCGGCCGCCAAGCGGCGTCCATCGCGCGCGCGCTAGTCTATGGAGCGCCGGCGTGCTCGCCGGCGACGGCGCCTGAGTCAGCACGAGTTTCGCATGTTGAAGCACTGTCGCCGGCGAGGGCGCCGGCGGTCCAAGTTGTTTCAGAACCGCCCGCTTAGCTCTAGAATGAACCACGGCGCTTGCGCGAATTGGCGCATGCGGATGTCTTCCGCCACCAGTGGGCCGTTGCGGTCGTCATTGTTGGGATCGGCGTCGCTCAGGTCGCCGTAGAAGCGGCGGTCGCGGTTGACGTCGCCATCGAATAAGTTCGCCGCCCAGAAACGCAGCTTCATGTTGTTGGGCAGCGCCGTCGTCTCGATGAAGAGATCGACCCAGGGGCCTTCTTCGTTGGTGTCGGTTTCGTTGTAGCGATAGGCGCGGAATTCGCCTTCCTTGAACACCGAAATGCCCCAGGCGAATTTGATGTCCGGCAGATCTTGCCGGAAGTTGATCTCGTAGCGGCTCTCCGGCGTGTACGAGATGATGCGCGGCTGACCGGTGACGGGATCGGTGACCTCGTGGTCGGCCAGCATGCCTTCAAGCGTGAGGCGTCCGCCTTCGACGAACGGCACTGGCATTGAGAAGTTTACATCGAGACGCGTCATCTCGCCGTCGCCGATATTGCCGGGCGCGTCGTAGAGGAGATCGTCGCTGAGATCGAGCGGCGTGCCGTTGTCGTCTTCGATCAGCACCAGATCGGAGACGTCGCTGATTTCGTGCTGCGCTAGCGTGAAACTCAGGGCCGCGCCGCCGGGGAAACGCAGATCGCCGCCGAGCTCGGCGATCCAAGCTGTTTGCGGGACGAGGTCGGGATTGCCGCCGGCGATTAGATTGTCGGCGACGGAAGCGGCGGAGGTGAAATCGCCGAAGTCGAGCTGGCCGACGTCGCGATAGATGCGCGCGCGCAATTGGTTGTTGCCGCCGAAGGTGCGCGAGAGCTGCACCGAGGGCTTCCAGTAGGACAGCTCAACCGTGTCGTTGGTGTCGCCGCTGAAGGTGAGGGTGGAGGTTTCCCAATTTACCCGCGTCTCAAGCGACCACAGATCGGTTGGACGCCACGTCTCGGAGACAAAGAATTCGGCGCGTTGCTCCTCGATGGCGACGTTGTCATTGGTGAAGGGAAAGATGATGCCGTCTTCAGCATAGATCAGTGCTTGATCGAGTGTGTTGATCGCGCCTTCGCCGCCGAACTCGACGCGGTGCCGTGCGCCGAGCGGGCGGGCAAGCGAGGCGCGGAAGATGGTTTCGCCGGACTCCTGGCGCACGTCCTGAAAATATCCATCGACGCCGACGCCAGTGAAGGCGCCGTCTTCCTCGCTGGTGTAGACGGCGCGGTTGGCGAGCGCGATCAGGCCGAGCGACCACGGCCCGAAGTCGCGGTCGTAGTTGAGGCCAAGTTCGTAGCCCATGCGCTGTTCTTCGAACACGCTCTCATTGCTGAAATTGAAGGAGCCGTCTTCGTTGTAGAAGAAGAAATCGTTGTCGGCATGGAAGCGCCACCAATTGACTTGGCTTGTCGCGCTTAAGCGCCCGCCGGCGAGCGGGAAGGCAATGTTGCCGTTCAGCGTGCTTTCGCGGAAGTCGCGCGGCGAGGGGGTTTCGGCGCGGCCGTTGGGGTCGCCGTTCTCATCGCGGAAGACGCGCCAGCCGGGCAGGTCGCGATACTGGCTGAAGATCGAGCCGCCGACGCCCCACTCGACGTTGCCATTGCGGCCTGAATAGGAAAGCTCGCCGCGCGGCGCGAGCACGCCGCGCGATGTAATTTCAAACCCGGCTTCCCAGAGTCCGCTGCCGGCTGATGGCGTGCGCACGATGTTGAGCAGTGTCGATTGACCGGACGCGTCGCCAGAGACCGCTGCGCCGCGCAGGATTTCGATGCGCACGACTTGGTTGGCGGGGATGCGCGATAGAATGCCGTCGAGCGATTGGCTCTTGGTGCTGGGGCGAACGCCGTCGATCAGCAGATTGCCGACAGCGCCGGAGAAGCCGCGCCGATCGTCACCGCCGTCGAGCGTGAAGCCCGGCGTCTGGCGCACCATGTCGAGCGCGTTGGAGGGATTGTATTGCGCAAAATAGGCGACGTCATAGGTGACGCGGTCAGCTGAGCTGCGCGGCGGCGTGACGGCGCACTGCGGAGTTGGGGCGCAATCCGGCGCAGGTGCGGCTTCATTCGCTGGCGTTTGCGCGTAGGCCACGCCCGTCAGCGCGAGCGCCGACACCATCATACGTCCCAACATTCCTAGTTCCCCTCCCGGCGCCGTCTCCCGCGGCGTGCGGCTGTCGCGCATAGGCGCCGCCGCATGTTTCAAGATGATTGCAGCGGTTGAAACAGAGGCGAGACGTGGGGGCTTTTTCTGGGCGACCGCAGTAGCTTGCGACGAAGCGCCGGGCCGGCGCGACGACCTGAAAACGAAAACGCCGCCGAGGCCAAAGCCGCGGCGGCGTTCCGTTAGTCCACTTCAAGAAGAAGCTTACTTCTTCTTGCCGGCCGGCTTCTTGGCTTTCGCCTTGCCCGCCGCCTTAGCGACCTTCGCTGTTTTCTTTTTAGCAGCCATTGGTATCAACCTCCCCAGACATTGGGATGAACACAGTCTCTGCTTCGATTCTCTAATTTGTAAATGCGTCTCGAAGTTCTACGCGCCGCCGATCGTCAATCCGGTGATGTAGAGTGTCGGCTGGCCCACACCGACCGGCACGCTCTGTCCGCCCTTGCCGCACGTGCCGACACCCTCATCCAATTTGAGATCGTTGCCGACCATCGTCACGCGCGTGAGCGCGCTCGGACCATCGCCGATGAGGGTCGCGCCTTTGATCGGCGCTTGAATCTTTCCATCTTCGACGAGGTAGGCTTCGGTGCATTGGAAAACGAACTTGCCGGAGGTGATGTCGACCTGACCGCCTCCGAAATTAACCGCGTAAACGCCGCGCTTCAGGTTCGCCAGGATCTCGCCGGGGTCACGATCGCCGGCGGTCATGAAGGTGTTGGTCATGCGCGGCATCGGCCGGTGCGCGTAGCTTTCGCGGCGGCCTGATCCGGTTGGCGCCACGCCGGTGAGGCGGGCGTTCAAGCGGTCCTGCAGATAGCCTTTGAGGATGCCGTCTTCGATCAGCACGGTGCGCTGGGTCGGGGTGCCTTCGTCGTCGATGGTGAGCGAGCCGCGGCGATTCTCGAGCGTCCCGTCATCCACAACTGTTACACCGGGCGCGGCCACGCGCTGGCCGACCATGCCAGAAAATGCGCTCGTGCCTTTGCGGTTGAAGTCGCCCTCGAGGCCGTGGCCGACCGCTTCGTGCAGCAGCACGCCCGGCCAGCCCGGGCCAAGCACCACGTCCATTTCGCCCGCCGGGGCGGGGACCGCGTCCAGATTGACCAAAGCGATGCGCAGCGCTTCGTCGGCCAGCGCCTTCCAGCGCTCGGGCGCGATGAACACTTCGTAGGGTTCGCGCCCACCGGCGCCAGCCGAGCCCGACTCGCGGCGGCCATCGCGTTCGACGGTGACCGAGACATTGACCCGGACCAGCGGGCGATAATCGGTGAGCTTGGCCCCGTCGGGACGCAGGATGGTGAGGCCACGGCGCGCGCCGGCTAAGGTGGCGGCGACTTGCACGACGCGCGGGTCGCGGGCCCGGCAATAGGCGTCGATCTCGGCCAGCAAATCGGTTTTGGCGGTGAAGCTCGGGGATTCGATCGGGTCGAAGTCTTTGTAGAGCTGGCGGTTCACGCGGGCTGGGCTGACGTCGAGCGTGCCTTGATGGCCGAGCTTCACGGCGGCGGCGGCTTCGGCGGCGCGCGCGACCGCGTCTATTTCCAGCACGCTGGCGTGGCCGTAGCCGGCGCGCTCACCGGCGACGACGCGGAGGCCAAAGCCCTGTGTCGCGTCGAACGAGGCTGACTTCAGACGGCCGTCGTCCCAATGGAAGCTCTCGGTGCGGCTGTCCTCGACGAAGAGTTCGCCATCGTCGGCGCCCATGGTGGCGTCGGCCAGAATTTGACGGGCGGCGTCCCAATCCATCTCGGCGGCTTGCTCGGGGGCGGGGGCGCGTTGGCCGTCAGCCATATTCAGTCTCCTTCGGGGCGGGATGCTGACCGAATATAGGGGTCGAGTCGCCCTCTGGCGTCCCTCTTCGCAGCGAACAAGACGGTTTGACGGCTCGAATGGACAGAGGAATAAGGTTCCCCAAGGGGGAGTGTCCATGCGGAAGAACGTCGGAGTGGTGCTGATTGGGCTGGCGCTAGCCTTGGGGGGCTGTGCCACGGTCGCCCCTTCCATGGAGGGTAAAGGCGTAACTACGACGCGCGAGGTTCGAGAGCGTGACTACATAATCGGAGTAGAACGCAGTGTGGTCGTCGGCAACTCTATCGTTCGGGTTCGCGATTATCTTGAGAGCGTAACCGAAACACCGTCGATGGTAGCCAGCCAGGATTTTCAGCTCAGCGGCGGGCCAGTGACGATGCGGTTTCGTCAAGGTGAGCAACTGGCGATAATTGGCGAGCGCGTTGTGGATGGCAGGAACTACACGGTGGCCGCCAAGGACAATGCTTTTGGAATTCAAATAGCCGATGACGGCACTATCGCGCCAGGCGTGCTAAACAACGTAAACGTTGCGCCAGTTGTGATGGTTTATCAGTTTCAGCCAAATCCAGCCGGAGCTAGATTTACTCGAGCAACTGATCGCCAAGTGAGCCGCAGCCCGCGGGGTCAGAATTTTGAAATTGTATTCAACGGCATAGATGGCCAAGCCATGCGGTTTCAGTATCGCGAATATACGGCCGAGGACATGGCGCGCCCCGCGTTTTACCAAGAGCTCTCGTATCCGCTGAACACTCGGACCGTCCGCTTTCGAGATATAGTTATCCAAGTCGCAGCGGTAGACGCACAGCAAATCCGTTTCACCGTCACTGCAGACGGCGCGGTCGGCTAAGGCGTCGGCTCGTCGAGCACCGTCGCCAAGTGCTCGCGGCGGCCGCGGGCGAAACGAGCCAGCTCGGCGTTGGCGGGGCCCCAATCGGGCTCGATCTGGAGGGCGGTGGAATAATCCTCGTAGGCGCCCCGGAGGTCATTCAGGGCTTCCCGTGCGATACCCCGGTTGAAATAGGCTTTGTGAGGCTCGCGCACCCCCAGGCTCAGCGCCTCGGTGATCGACGCGATAGCCGGGCCATAGCGCCGCAGCTGGACCAGCGTCGCGCCGCGGTTGAGATGGGCCTCGGCATTGCGCGGATCGAGGGCGATGACCCCGTCAAAGTCGCCTACCGCCTCTTCGTTCTGCTGCCGGCGCAAATAGGTGACGCCGCGATTGACCAGCAGCTGGATCTGGCCATCCCGCGTGATCCGACGGTAGCTCAGCGCGCGCGTGCAGGCTTCCAACGTGGCGTCCGTGCTGTCGCCGGCCATGACGTTTGCGCTGCACCGGCGCGCATTGGCGTCATTGCCGATAATGGTCATGGCGCGCGGATCGGCGCGCGGGTCCTGCGCGGCGGCGGGCGCGCTGGCGAGCAACGCCACCGCCGCGCCGAGCGCCCGAAGCGCGCCCCACAAGCGTCTTGGAAGCTCAGCGCGGATCATGCTAGCTCCCCCCGGGTTGAAAGACTTACAGAATAGCAAGGCGCGGTCGAATGCCGCGCCCGATCACTATAGGCGCGAGCGTCCGCTCACGCCATACCGACGCTGAATCTGTTGGAGGATCGTTGCGTGAGGCGAGGGGCTTTGTTCGCAAGTTTTGCGGCGAGCGCGCTGTCGATGACAAGCGCGGCGCACGCGGCTGTTATCAACACGCCGCAGCCAGGCGGCATGGATTTGCAGCCGGCGGCGACGGAGGTCATGCGCGACATTCACGACTTCCACAATTTTTTGCTGCCGATCATCATCATCGTTTCGTTGTTCGTGCTGGCGCTGCTGTTGTGGGTGATCGTTCGCTACAATCGCCGGGTTAGCCCGACGCCGAAAAAGTTTACGCACAATGTTCTGGTCGAGGTGATCTGGACCGTCGTGCCGGTGCTCATCCTCGTCGCCATCGCGTGGAAGTCTTTCCCGCTCATTTACAAACAAGAACGTATTCCCGAAGCGGAGCTGACGCTTAAGGTGGTCGGCAATTCCTGGTTCTGGAACTTTGAGTATCCGGATCAAGGCGTGAGCATCGCCGCCAACTTGCTGCCGGAAGACGAAGCGCGGGCGCAAGGGCGTCCGTATCTGCTCGCCACCACCGAGCCGCTGCTGGTGCCGGTCAACACCAATGTTCGCGTGCTGGTGACATCGAATGACGTGATCCACGCCTTCGCTTTGCCAGCGTTCGGAGTGAAGGAAGATGCCATCCAAGGCCGCGTCAACGAAACTTGGTTCAACGTCGACCGCGAGGGCATTTATTACGGCCAGTGTTCCGAATTGTGCGGCGTGAACCACGCCTACATGCCGATCGAGATTCACGCGGTCAGCCGCGAGGCGTTCGACCAGTGGGTCGCCGCGCAGGGCGGTACGGTCGCTGCCGCCGCGCCGACCCCCGCATCAGGCGCGACGACGCCAACACCGCCGGCGGCGCCTGCCGCACAACCCACGCGCTGAGGACGAGAGAGCAACAACGATGACGCACGAAGCTGCTCACGCCGAAGGGCACGGTCACGAAGACCATCGCCCCAGCCTCTATGATTGGAAGCGCTGGGTCTATTCGACCAACCATAAGGACATCGGCACGATGTACCTTATCTTCGCGATTATCGCGGGGTTGATCGGCGGCGCTCTCTCCGGCTTCATCCGTTGGGAATTGGCCGAGCCGGGCGTGCAGGTGTTCACCGAGGGCTCGTTCCTCGCCCAATACCTGAACATGGATTCCAGCCACTCCTATAACGTGGCGGTGACGATGCACGGCCTGATCATGATCTTCTTCATGGTCATGCCCGCCATGATCGGCGGCTTCGGCAACTGGTTTGTGCCGCTGATGATTGGGGCGCCGGACATGGCGTTCCCGCGCATGAACAACATTTCCTTCTGGCTGCTGCCGGCGTCGTTCACGCTCGCACTGCTGTCGATGATTGTGCCTGGCAACGGCGACTATCCGGGCTTCGGCGGCGGTTGGACGCTGTACGCGCCGCTTTCGACATCGCCCGCGCACCATAGCGGCCCGTCCATGGATCTCCTGATCCTGTCGCTGCACATTGCTGGCGCAAGCTCAATTCTGGGCGCCATCAACTTCATCACCACCATCTTCAACATGCGCGCGCCGGGCATGACTATGCACCGGATGCCGCTGTTCGTGTGGTCGATCCTGGTCACGGTGTGGCTCTTGGTGTTGTCACTGCCGGTGCTGGCCGGCGCGCTGACCATGCTGCTGACCGATCGCAATTTCGGTACGCAATTCTTCAACGCCGCCGGCGGCGGCGACCCGGTCATGTACCAGCACTTGTTCTGGTTCTTCGGTCACCCAGAAGTCTACATTCTCATCCTGCCGGGCTTCGGCATGATTTCGCAGATCGTCTCGACCTTCTCCCGCAAACCCGTGTTCGGCTACCTTGGCATGGCCTACGCCATGGTCTCCATCGGCGTCATCGGCTTCGTCGTGTGGGCGCACCACATGTACACGGTCGGCATGGGCCTTGACCTCGAAGCCTATTTCATCGCCGCCACCATGGTCATCGCGGTGCCAACAGGCATCAAGATATTCTCGTGGATCGCCACCATGTGGGGCGGCTCGATCAGCTTCACGGTCCCGATGTTGTGGGCGATCGGTTTCATCTTCCTGTTCACGGTCGGCGGCGTGACCGGCGTCGTGCTCGCGAACTCTGGCGTCGATACGGCGCTGCACGACACCTATTACGTCGTCGCGCACTTCCACTACGTGCTTTCGCTTGGCGCGGTGTTCGCGATCTTCGCGGGCTTCTTCTACTGGATCCCGAAGATGAGCGGCTATCGCTACAACGGGTTCCTGGCTGGCCTGCAATTCTGGATCATGTTCATTGGGGTGAACATCATCTTCTTCCCGCAGCACTTCTTGGGCCTGCAGGGCATGCCGCGCCGCATCGTCGATTATTACGAGAGCTTCGCCTATTGGAATTACATCTCCTCGGTCGGCTATGCGATCACAGCTTTTGGCGTTCTGATCTTCCTGGTGACGCTCGCGGAAATGTTCATCGTGCGCCGCAAGGCCGGCGACAATCCGTGGGGCGAAGGTGCGACCACGCTCGAATGGACGCTGTCGTCGCCGCCGCCCTTCCACCAGTTCAATGAGCTGCCGGTGATCAAGCCGGACACGCATCACTGAGGATGCACATTGGTTGATGTCACCGCCTCACACGATCGGCCATCGAGCGCGGGCGACTACGTCGCGCTGCTGAAGCCGCGCGTGATGAGCTTGGTGGTGTTCACCGGGCTCGCTGGCTACGTCGCGGCGCCCGGGCAGGGCGATCTGGTGCTGGGCTTTGCCGCGATCTTGGCCATCGCCATCGCGGCCGGCGCCTCCGGCGCGCTCAACATGTGGTTCGACGCCGACATCGACGCGATCATGACGCGCACGCGCTCGCGCCCGGTGCCGTCAGGCCGTGTCGCCGCCGAAGAAGCGCTGATGATGGGGCTGACGCTCTCGGCGCTGTCCGTCGTCACCATGTATCTCGCCGCCGGCCTGCTCGCGGCTGGGCTGCTGGCGTTCACGATTTTCTTCTACGCCGTCGTTTACACGATGTGGCTGAAGCGGCTGACGCCGCACAACATCGTCATTGGCGGTTTGGCCGGTGCGTTGCCGCCGGCGATCGCCTGGGCGGCGAAGACCGGCTCGCTGACGCTCGATCCGTGGCTCTTGGTGGCGATCATCTTCGTCTGGACGCCGCCGCACTTCTGGGCGCTGTCGCTGCTGCAGAAGGACGACTACGCCGCCGCCAAAGTGCCGATGCTGCCGGTGACGCACGGCGCCAAGGCAACCCGCGCGCAAATTTTTTGGTATTCGCTGGTGATGGCGCCGCTGGGTGTGGCGCCGGTGTTCACCGGCCTCGGCGGCATGCTTTACGGCGCCGTCGCGGCTTTAGGCGGCGCGTTCTTCCTGTTCTTGGCGGTGCGCGTGCTGCGTTCGCGCGCGGGTGAGGGCGACCCCGCCGAAGACAAGGCCGCGCGCAATCTCTTCGGGTTTTCGATCCTCTATCTGTTCGCGCTCTTTTCCGCGATCCTAGTCGAGCAGGCGATCGCATGAGCGAGCCGCTGATCATGACCCCGGAGGAGTTGAAAGCCCGCAAGCGCCGCAACATGTGGATCGCACTCGCGATCGTCGCCTTCGTCGCGCTCGTCTTCTTGATTACGCTAACCAAGCTCCGCGACGGGCTCGTCATGGGCGGCATGTCATGACTGAGCCAAGCAAGAAGCGCATGGCAATGACGGCCGGCATCGTGGTCGCCGCTGTCATCGGCATGACCGGCCTCGGCTTCGCCGCGGTGCCGCTCTACGACGCCTTCTGCAAAATGACCGGCTATGGCGGCACGACGCAGGAAGCCAGCGTCGCCCCGAGCCAAATTCTCGACCGCCGCATCGAAGTGCGCTTCGATTCCAACGTCGCGCCCGGCTTGCCGATCGAGTTCGCGCCGAAGCAAATCAGCGAGTCGCTGCGCATCGGCGAGACGGGGCTCGCCTTCTACACGGTGCGCAATCTCTCTAACGAGTCCGTGGTGGCGCGCGCGACATATAACGTCACGCCGCACGTCGCCGGGCAGTATTTCGCCAAGCTCGAATGCTTCTGCTTCACCGATCGGACTCTGGCGCCTGGTGAAGAGGCCGAGCTGCCGGTGGTGTTCTTCGTCGATCCCGAACTCGCGACCGACCCGGACACCGCTGAAATTAACACGCTGACTTTGTCGTACACGTTTTTCCGCTCCACCGAGGCGCCGGAAGCTGCGGGTACGATCGGTTGAGGAATTGGTTTTAGTCCGGGGTTCTGCTCCGGCAACGCGCACGAGGGATCACATGGCGCACGGCGACGTCAAACACGACTATCACTTGGTCAATCCGAGCCCATGGCCGTTCATCGCGTCGGTTGGCGCGCTGATCGCCGCCATCGGCGCGGTCGTGCTGATGCGCGGGCTCTCCTCAAACGAAGCCGACTTTTTCTTCGGCAAGGGCCACTGGACCTTGTTCGCCGTCGGCATGGGCATCCTGATCGTCACCTGCATTGGCTGGTGGGGCGACGTGATCAAGGAAAGCCGGCAGGGCGATCACACGCCGGTCGTAGATATCGGCCTCCGTTACGGCATGATCCTCTTCATTGCCTCGGAAGTGATGTTCTTCGTCGCCTGGTTCTGGGTGTTCTTCGAGATGGCGATTTTCCACGGACATCGCGCCGACTGGGCGGTGCCGACCTGGGATCCCGCGATAGCCGCCGCCTGGGCAAACTGGCCGCCGCCGCATGTGGAGACGTTCGATCCCTTCCATCTGCCGCTGATCAATACGCTCATCCTGTTGCTCTCCGGCACGACCGTGACGTGGGCGCACCATGCGCTGCAACAAGGTGATCGCGCCGGCGCGCGCCTCGGCCTCATCCTGACGGTGGTGCTCGGCATCATCTTTAGCTGGGTGCAGTTCGGGGTGGAATATCCGCTGGCGGGCTTTGCGTTCGGCAATCCGGACGGTGTCGGCAACGCCAATGTCTATGGTGCGTCGTTCTTCATGGCGACGGGCTTTCACGGCTTCCACGTCATCATCGGCACGATCTTCCTCGCCGTTTGCTTGCTGCGGCTAATCCGCGGCGGGTTCACACCGCAAAAGCACTTCGGGCTCGAGGCGGCGGCTTGGTACTGGCACTTCGTCGACGTGGTTTGGCTCTTCCTCTTCACTTTCGTCTACGTCATGCCGTATCTCACGATGCAGAATTGATCCGCACCCACTCATCGCGCGTCATTCCGGGGCTCGCGAAGCGAGAGCCCGGAACCCAAGGGATTATAGAGCTGTTGGTTGTCCCTTGGGTTCCGGACTGCGCTTCCGCCTTCGCTCTTGGAGCTACGTCGGACAAGCCGCGCATCCGGAATGACGAAGGGCGGTGAATGCCGTGGCACTGCATGCATCGCCATCTGCGTTCGTAACGGGGCTGCAGCTCCGCTGCCCGGAATGCGGCAAAGGCGACGTTTTCGCGGGCTATCTCAAATTTCGCGACCAATGCCGCGTCTGCGGGGCGGACTTTAAAGCCGCTGACGCAGGCGACGGTCCGGCGGTGTTCGTTATCCTCATCGTCGGCGCCATCGTCGCGCCCCTGCTGATCATCCTGCAATTTGGGCTCGATCTGCCGGGCTGGCTCGCGCTCACCATCACCATGGTCTCGGCGCTCGTGCTGTGCCTCGCGCTGCTGCCGCCGTTCAAATCGGTGCTGTTTGCGTTTCAGTGGAAGCACAAAGCCCGCGAAGCCACGCACGAGGATCTGCAGTGATCCGCTTCCGTCCACTGCTGGTGATGACGGTGATCACGGTGCTGGCGTTTGCGCTGTTGTTGCTGCTCGGGCGTTGGCAGTGGGAGCGCTATGAGGTGAAAAAGGCGCTGGCCGAAGAGCCCGTGCCGGAAATGACCATCGCTTCGTATCAGCCGATTCCGGGCGGCATCCAGTTCGTCTACGGCGTCCGCACCGATACGCGCGAGCAGGGTTGGCGCGTATTCGCGCCGGTGCAGGAAGGCGAGTCCGTCGTCTTTATCGATGCTGACTTCATCGCCGGCATTGAACCGCCGAACGCCGAAGAGGTTCGCTTCCCGGCTTCGCTCCGCGTCGGCGCGCCGATCAGCGGCGCTTCGATCCGACCCGAGCCGCCAGCGCCGCTGACGCTGGCGCCACGCCCGTTGCAGCGTTTGTGGTTCGCGGTTGATCTCCCGGCCATGGGCCGCAACGCCGGCCTTGAGGGCGTCGCCGATTATTACATTGCCGGCGCCTATGTCGGCGCCGACGGACGCACCATCGCCAACCCGTTCGCCTTAGCCCCCGGCGCCGACGCACTGCCGCCGGCGCGGCACATGGGTTACGCGATCACCTGGTACGGGCTCGCGCTGGTGCTCATCGTCATCTATTTTGTCTATCATGTGAGCGTCGGCCGGCTTGTCTTCGCGGGTCCGCGCCGACCAGAGGCGTAATGCGCTACATCTCAACTCGCGGCCAAGCGCCGGCAGTGAGCTTTCTGGACGCTGTGCTCGCAGGCATGGCGCCGGACGGCGGGCTCTACGTGCCGGAGAGTTGGCCCGCGCTCGGGCTGGAGCCGCGGCGCGTCGTCTTCAGTCATTACGCCCAAGTCGCCGGTCACGCGCTGCGCGCCTTCGCTGGCGCCGATCTCAGCGCAGAAGAAACCTTCGATCTCACCAGCGAAGCTTACATCGATATCACCCCCGTTCCGCCAGCGCCCGGCTGGCGCGCCAAATGGCCGGAGCCGGTGACGCCGCTTCGGCAGGTGCGCGTCGGTGATTGGCTGCTGGAGCTTTTTCACGGGCCGTCGCTCTCGTTCAAAGACGTGGCGATGCAGCTGATCGGCCCACTCTACGATTCCGCGCTGAGCAAGCGCGACGCGCGGCTATCTGTGCTCTGCGCCACATCGGGCGATACGGGCGGCGCCGCTGTTGAGGCGTTGAAGGGCAGGGCGCGCGCCGATCTCTTCGTGCTGACGCCGAAGGGCCGCGTCTCCGAGGTGCAGCGCCGCTTCATGACGGCGTCCGGCGCCAGCAATGTGCACGTGATCGAAGTAGACGGCGATTTCGACGCTTGCCAAGCCATCGTCAAAGCCTTGTTCGCGGACGCCGCGTTCGCACAGCGCGCGCAGCTTTCGGGCGTCAACTCGATCAACTGGGCGCGGATCGTGGCGCAGAGCGTTTACTTTCAGGTCGCCGCGCACACGTTCGGCGGCCATGGCCCCGTCGACTTCATCGTGCCCACCGGCAATTTCGGCGATGCGTATTCGGGCTGGGTCGCCAAGCAGATGGGCGCGCCGATCGGGCGCATCGTGCTAGCGACGAACGCCAACGATATCCTCGCGCGCGCGCTGAACACTGGCCGCTACGAGCGTGGTGCGTCGGTGCCGACGCTTTCGCCAGCAATGGATATCCAAGTCGCCTCCAACTTCGAGCGCATCTTGTTCGAGGCGCTGGAGCGTGACGGCGCCGCTGTTGCGCGGCTCTACGCGCAGCTGACGCAATCCGGCGGCTTCGATATCCCAGACGCCGCGCTCGATCGCCTGCGCGCCGACTTCGCCGCCGCGCATGTCAGCGATGAGGAGACGCTGCAAACCATGGCGTGGAGCGCCGAGGATGATGCGCCGATCTGCCCGCACACGGCGGTCGCTTACGCGGCGCGTTCAAAGGTGCCGGGACAGCTCTCCAACAACGCGGTGGTGTTTCTCGCAACCGCGCATCCGGCGAAGTTCCCCGAAACCGTGGAGCGGGCGACAGGCGTGCGCCCCGAACTCCCCACCAAGTGCGCCGATCTCTTTGAGCGCCCGGAAAAGTTTGACTCGCTTCCCGCCGACGCCGAAGCGGTGAAGCGCTACATTCGCGAGCGGAGCCGGGCATGGACCTAAATGTGGACCGCCGGCGCCCTCGCGGGCCATTGCCGTTTCATCAGGATGATGCGGCGTGGGTTGAAACAAAGATGCCGGCGAGGGCGCCGGCGGTCCATATTGTGAGTACATGAGCCAAGACCTCGATCTTATTCGCTTACCCAATGGCGTGCGCATCGCGCTCGACCCAATGCCGGGCCTCGGCACGGCGGCGCTTGGCGTCTGGCAGCGGGTCGGCGCGCGCTGGGAGCCGGCCGAGCACAATGGCATCGCGCACCTGTTCGAACACATGGCGTTCAAGGGCGCCGGCCCCCGCGATGCGCGCCAGTTTGCTGAAGCGATCGAGAACGTTGGCGGCGTGATGAATGCCGGCACCGGCTACGAGCGCACGTCGTATTACGCGCGCGTCGTCGCCGAGAACGCGCCGTTCGCGCTTGATCTCATTGCCGACATTCTGTTCGAGCCGCACTGGGCGCCGGACGATCTGGAGAAAGAAAAGGGCGTCGTCGCGCAGGAGCGCGGCGAGGCGTTCGATGTGCCGGACGACCGCGTGTTCGAACTGCACCAAGCGTCGCTCTATCCCGATCAAGCGCTCGGCCGGCCCATCCTTGGCGAAGACGCGACGCTGGCGAATGTCAGCGTCGATACGCTGCGCGCGTTTCACGATGCGCACATGGCGCCGGAGCGCGTCGTCGTTTCGATCGCCGGCGCTTTCGACCGCAACGCCTTCCTCGACACCGCCGAGAAGCGCTTCGGCCAGTTGGCCAAGCGACCGGCGCAGGAGCGCCCCGCCGCGCGTGCGCATGCCGGCGCCGCCAGCGAAACGCGCAAGCTTGAGCAGACGCACCTCGTATTCTCCTGGCCCGGCGTGCCGTCCGGCTCGGACCAGCTTTATGCGATGCGCCTCATGTCGGAGATTTTCGGCGGCGGCATGTCATCGCGGCTCTTCCAGGAGGTCCGCGAGCAGCGCGGGCTCGTCTACGCCATCGATTCCTTCCTCGACACTTTGGAGGATGACGGCCGCCTCTGCGTCTACGCCGGCTGCTCCTCCGAGAACGCCCGCGCCGTCGCCGAGATCGTGCGCGGGCAGCTGGAGCTGATGGCCGAGAAGGGCCCGACGGTCGACGAATTGGCGCGGGCCAAGGCCGTCGCGCGGGCGCAGATGCTGATGGGGCTGGAGGCGCCGTCGGCGCGGGCGGAAGCGCGTGTCGGGCAGGTATTGTTGCGCGACCGATTGGTGGATTTCGGCGAAATCCGCACCCGTATCGAGGCGGTGACGGCCGAGGCCGTGCAGGCTGCCGCGCGCGCCGCACTCACAGGTCCGACCTGCGCAGCTGCAATCGGACCCAAGGCGGGGCATGGCGCCATCGAGGCGTTTCAGGCACAATCCTGAACCATGGCTCTGATGCGCAAAGACAGCGAGGGCGGCCGCCGTATCGACGGTGAGGGCGTTTATCTGCGCTCGCCCGAAGCGCGCGACTACCAGGACTGGGCCCAAGTCCGCGACGCCAGCCGCAACTTCCTCACACCTTGGGAGCCGACCTGGGCGCAGGACGAAACCTCGCGCGGCTCCTACCGCTACAAATTGCGCCGCTACACCGAAGACGCGCGCGACGACAAATCCCAGGCGCTGTTCGTCTTCCGTGAGGAGGACGATGCGTTGCTCGGCGGCGTTACGCTTTCCAACATCCGCCGCGGCGTCGCGCAAACAGCCTCGCTCGGCTATTGGGCCGGCGAGATGTACGCCGGCAAGGGCTACATCACCGCCGCCGTCCGCGCTGTCGTGCGCTACGCGTTCGAGGATTTGGACCTGCACCGCGTTGAAGCCGCATGCCAGCCGGACAATTTGGCCTCCCGCCGCGTGCTCGAAAAAGCCGGCTTCACGCAAGAAGGCGTCGCCAGCGCTTATCTGAAGATCAACGGCGCCTGGCGCGATCACTTGCTGTTCGGGATCGTGAACGCGGCGGCTTAGCTCTCCAACAATCAAACACCCGTCATCCCGGCCGGAGGCGCGTCAGCGCCGTAGAGCCGGGACCCAGAGTCACAAGCTCGTCAGTCGCCCTGGGTCCCGGATCGCGCTCCGCGCGTCCGGGATGACGGTGTTTTTGTCGGCCTAAAGCGCGTCCAGCCCCACATCCAGCGAGCGGACCGAGTGCGTTAGCGCGCCGATGCTGATGACATCGACGCCGGTCTCGGCCACCGCGAACACGTTCTCGATGGTGATGCCGCCGGAGGCTTCGAGCAGCGTCTGACCCTTTGCCAACTTCACCGCAGCGCGCAGGTCGGCTTGTGAGAAATTGTCCAACAGAATCGCGCTCGGCGCGTGCGGCAGCGCTTGCTTCAGCTGCTCCAAAGTATCGACCTCGATCTCGATGCAGGTCAAATGCGCCGCCGCCGCGCGCGCGCGTTTCATGGCGTTGGCGACACCGCCGGCGGCGGCAATGTGGTTGTCCTTGATCAACATGGCGTCGTCCAAGCCGTAGCGATGCGCGCCGCCGCCGCCCAAGCGCACGGCGCGTTTCTCCAGCGCCCGCATGCCCGGCGTGGTCTTGCGCGTGCAGGCGATGATGACGCCCATGCCGTCGACCGCGTCGGTATAGACCCGCGTCAGCGTCGCGATGCCGGAGAGGCGGCCGATGAAGTTCAGCATCGTGCGTTCGGCCATCAGCACCGAGCGCGCCGCGCCTTCTATCTCCATGATCGTCTCGCCGGCTTTCACCCGTGCGCCATCCGGCGCGGTGATGGTGAAGTGGAGGTCGCTATCGATCATCCAGCCGGTCAGCAGCGCTGCTTCCAGCCCCGCCACCACGCCGGCTTCGCGCGCCCGCAACGCCCAGCGGCCTTGCGTTTCGGGATCGATCAGCGCGTCGGTGGTGACATCACCGGCGACGCCGAGATCTTCGGCAAGCGCCAGCTTCACGATCGGCTCGATCACGATGTCAGGCAGGGGCGGCAGCATCGTTCCGCGTGAGGAAGCTGCGCTGCGGGTCTGCGGCATGCGGGAAATCGCTCCTGAAATGTGCGCCGCGGCTCTCTTCGCGGGCGTGTGCGGCTTTGAGTATGAGGTGTGCGACGATCAGCGGCAGCGCTTGTCCATGAACATCGCAGAGCTTCGCGACGGCGTCGAGCGCAAGCTTGAGACCGCCGGCCTCGCGCACGACGCCGGCATGCGCCTGCATCAAAGCGCGGAGTTCCGCGTGCGGCGCATCGGGCAGATGCGGCGGCGCGGCGTCGCTGGTGACAGGCGTCGGCGGCGGAGCATCTTCTTCGCGCAAGCGCTCAGCGATGCGATGTGCGAACACCACCGCTTCAAGCAGGGAGTTCGACGCTAAGCGATTGGCGCCGTGCGCGCCGGTCGAGGCGCATTCGCCGACGGCCCAGAGCCCCGCAAGCGTTGTGCGGCCCCAAGCGTCGGTGAGCAGCCCGCCCATGTGATAGTGCGCCGCCGGGGCGACCGGAATCGGCGCGATGCGCGGGTCGAGGCCGGCGCTCATGCAGGCCGCGAACACAGTGGGGAAGGTGCGGGGGAAGTGTGCGCCGATGGCTTCGCGCGCGTCGAGGAAGGCGCCGCGGCCCGCCATGCGTTCGATGTGGATCGCGCGCGCCACCACGTCGCGCGGCGCGAGGTTGGCGACGAACGCCTCGCCCGCGGCGTTGACCAGATGCGCGCCTTCACCGCGCAAAGCTTCGGTGGCGAGCGGGGCGGGGTCGCGGCCGATGTCGATGGCGGTTGGGTGAAACTGCACGAACTCGGGGTCGGCGACCAGCGCGCCGGCGCGCGCCGCCATCGCCACGCCTTGACCCATCGCTTCGGGCGGATTGGTGGTGACGGCGTAGAGCCCGCCGACGCCGCCGGTGGCGAGCACTGTCTCCCTCGCTTCAAAGCGCGTGCCGTCATCACAAACAACGCCGCCGATGCGGCCATTACTATCGCGCAGCAGCACGCGCGCGCGCCTGTTCTCGGCGATGTCGATGTGCGGCGCCGCGCGCGCGGCGGAGATCAGCGCGTCCATGATCGCTTTGCCGGCAAGATCGCCAGACACACGCACCACGCGCGGCCGCGAGTGCGCCGCTTCCAGGCTTTGCGCCAGCTTGCCGTCCGGCGTGCGATCGAACGGCACGCCTAGCGCGACGAGATCGACCACGCGGGCAGGGCCTTCGCGCGCGATCAGCTCAGCGATGGCGGGATCAACCAAGCCGGCGCCAGCCGCGATCGTGTCGTCCGCATGCAGCGCTGCATCGTCCTCCGGCGATAGCGCCGCCGCCAACCCGCCTTGCGCCCACGCTGATGCGCTCGCTTGCCCGAGCGGCGCTTGGCTCAGCACGACAACGCGCCGCGGCGCGAGTTTTAGCGCGAGGAAGAGGCCAGCGAGGCCGGCGCCGACGATGAGGATGGAATCACGCATGTCAGGCCGTGCGCATTCCCCCTCTCCCTTGCGGAGAGGGGGTTAGGGGGTGAGGGGCGTTCAAACGATCAGGCGCCTGCACGTCGGCACGCCCCTCACCCCGCCGCTGCGCGGCGACCCTCTCCGCAAGGGAGAGGGTTGATGGCGCCGCCGCACCCATCGCACCTAAACCAATTCCACCGCGACTTCGGCGCGGCCGACTTCGAACGCGCGCGGCTTTTCTTTTGGCAGCGCCAGCATGGCGTCGATGGCGCGCTTGGCGCGGACGCGGACGTCTTCGGGGATCGTGACTTCGTGCTGCATGTTGAGAAGCGCGTCGTAGATGCCTTCGAGCGTGATCCGCTTCATGTGCGGGCAGAGATTACAGGGGCGGACGAAGTCGACGTCCGGCGCGGCGGCGGCGACGTTGTCGCTCATCGAGCACTCGGTCAGCAGCACGACTTTCGCCGGGCGCTTTTCGACCACGTAATCCTGCAACGCCGCCGTCGAGCCGGCGAAGTCAGCGGCGGCCATCACGTCCGGCGGGCATTCGGGGTGCGCCAGGACGACGACGCCCGGATGCGCGGCGCGCAATTCGGTGATGTCTTCGGCCGTGAAGCGCTCATGCACTTCGCAGCGGCCATGCCACGAGATGATCTTAACGCCGGTTTGCGCGGCGACGTTCTTGGCCAAAAACTCATCTGGCAACAGAATGACGCGATCCGTCTTCCATTCGCGCGCCGCCCATTCGACCACGGCGGCGGCGTTGGACGAGGTGCAGCACACATCGCTCTCGGCTTTCACGTCAGCCGAAGTGTTGACGTAGGTGACGACCGGCAGGCCCGGGAAGCGCTCCTTGATCAGCCGCACGTCTGCGCCCGTGATCGAGGCGGCGAGCGAGCAGCCGGCGCGCATGTCGGGGATCAGCACGGTTTTATCCGGCGCCAGGATTTTCGAGGTCTCGGCCATGAAGTGGACGCCCGCCTGCACGATGACAGCCGCATCCGTCTCCGCCGCTTCGCGCGCGAGCTGCAGCGAGTCGCCGCGGAAATCGCCGACGCAGTGGAAGATCTCCGCCGTCATGTAATTGTGCGCGAGGATGACCGCGCCCTTGGCGCGCTTCATCTTGTTGATGGCGCTGATCAGCGGCGCGTAGGCCGGCCACTCGATCGCCGGGATCACGTGCTTGACGTGCTCATAAAGCGGCGCGGTCTCGGCGGCGACTTCGGCGCTGTAGACCAAGCCGCGGCGGGCGGCGGCGTCCAGTGCGCCCCAGGTGCCGTGCACGGCGCGCGGGTCGCAGCCCGAGCTGTCGCTGGTGGTCAGGGGAGCGTCGATAATCCGGGCCATGTGCGGCCTCCTTCGCCCAGAACGGGCATTATGCTCAATCTGAGCATATATGGGGTGTCAAAATCAGCCGAGAAGACCCCGACCCACCCCTTATGCTAAAATTGAGCATAAGTCTTGGGCGGACGTTAACCCCAGCTGATTCAGCGTGCAAGCAAAACTCGAGTTTTGGCCGGTGTGGTTCCAAGCTGCCGTATGGCGGCTGGGCAGGTTAGAAGCGCGGCTTCACCTGTGAGGAGCCGCCGATGCGTCGTTTGGGGATCATGTTCGCCGCCGGTTTGGCCTTAAGCGCCTGCGCTAGCTCGCGGACGAGCGAGGGGCCGAGCACGCCGACGGCTGAGCCGGCGGTGGCCTTCGCGCTGCAGCCCACGAGCTTCTCCGACATTCCAGATTGGACCAGCGTCGACCTCGCGCCGGCATTGCTGGCTTTCCGCCGCGCCTGCGCTGGCCGCCGCCAGCGCGCGCCCGACGCAGCGCTGCCAGGCGGCGGACGTTACGGCGGCACCGTCGGCGCGTGGGCGCCCGCCTGCAGCGCGGCGCAGAGCGTAGCGCCGGGCGGTGAGCGTGCATTCTTCGAAGCCAATTTCATCCCGCACGTCGTGCGCGGTGACGGCGAAGCGCGCCTCACCGCGTACTACGAACCAATCATCCAAGCGCGCCGCTTTCCCGATGCG